>WBZR01000104.1_pt1 | contig 148572 bp, 135 predicted proteins | sample 5204231 | NCBI WGS metagenome assembly WBZR01 (sample SAMN12412403, study PRJNA552823) | activated sludge metagenome | isolation source: activated sludge from anammox sidestream of wastewater treatment plant... | place: USA: Virginia | collected 2017-08
TCCCCTTCCCGACAGGCGGTACGAATTTCTTTTTCGCTGGGCAGTTGGATTACGCTCATTGAACTTATTTTCGCAGACCTTTATCTTTTTGACAACCCACTACTCTTTTCTCGCTGAGTAGTTACGACCATTGTCCATTTGTAAACATTTGGGACATCCTGTGTTTTGCCAGGATTCGATCAAAAAATCGATCAAAGGCTCCATTTCCTTCTCTGTCAGGGCTTTCAAGGCCACTTTTTTGCCATACACATCCCGCAGAACCACCAGATAATACTTTTGCGAACTGCCCTTCAAATAAAACGGACCTTTCAAATCCAACTCGTGTATAGCGTTTACCGTCTTGCAAGACAGAACAGGATACGTCGGGTTGGGTGGTTTCCTTGTTTTTCCTTTGCGCTCCTTGATGAACCCAGCCTGCTTTAGCCAGGCATGGATGGTGCGTGCTGGCGGCAAAGGCGAAATGCCCAATTCGCGCAGTTCATAGTAGATGGCTTCTGCTCCAATCAAGGCATATTTGTAGGCGGGTCGTTTCCCTGCTTCTCGTTCTTTGCGAGATCGCAAAACCAAATCCTTGATTTTCTTGGGATAAGTTTCTTTGACCTCTTTCGGAGCGCAGGATCGGTCGTGCAAACTCCCATCTGGAAAACGGGCATCATATCTGCTGACCCAGCGATGCACCCACAACCGTGTTTTATTCAACCGTCGCGCAATTTCTGTTTTCTTCGTACCTTGCAGATCAAGTTGGACGGCTTTCTTGCGAAGCGTGATTTCGGTAGTCATTTCTACTCCTCCTTCTTGGGAGGGTAGAAGATGTATCATAGGTATTTGCAGTTCTTTACCTTAGAACTGTTATTAAGGTGCTTGCAGTTTTTCTGTTACAGAGGTCGTTGCAGTTCACAAGTAGGCGTTATCGGAAATAACCGCCCCGAAGGCTTTTTCACGTAAACCGAAGGATAAACGCCAACCTTCGAGACGTTTTTCCTTATTACCGATAAAGTCTATTATCCTTTGACAAAGCTCCCTGGAAAGCCGCGTAATTTTTTCTATCGCATAGACTTTGAGAACACGAACATCTTACAAATTATGGACAGGAGTCCGCTTAATCATAGTCACATGTGTGTTCAGTATTCAGCCAGCGAAGCGTCCCGTTAAGACAAGGTTTTTTATTTGGATTATCAGCACTCAAGACCAGAACAGTAAACCGATTCCAAACACGCCTCCGCTCCAATCTCCATTACCAAAATAAGAGTCTAGAGATTACCCCCATCAGTTAATTCATCCACCATTCGCATCATGCGTTTCTTGTTGGTATCCGCATTCAACTCACCCGCCGCTTTATGAGAGTTTTCCTTATATTTCATAATTTCCTCCGCGGTTAATTTGTTCAACTCTTCCGCAAGCGAGCGCGGATCAAAGTCACAGGAAACAACCCCACATTCGTATTTTCTTACCAAACTCTTCATTTCAATACTGGGACCAACGGCGATTGCCAGCCGGGCTTGAATAAATTCAAAAAACTTATTCGGCAGCGTATACTTCAAATTAAAGTTAGTGGGGGGAACCAGAAACAAACCTATATCATACCTGTTAATAAAAGGGACAATCTCATTCATCATCACCGGAGGGATAATTCTCACGTTTCGACGAGACTTGGTCATCGAAACAATCTGGTGAAAATACGCATCATTCGACGGCATAAGCATCAGATCCAGTTGAAAGCGTTCATCCATATCATCCATCATCTCAATCATCACTTCAGTTTTTCGAGAAGCTCCAGCAAGACCATGATAAATGATCTTGATATGATCTGGGTTCACCGGAACAGAATACAGGGTCTGATAATCAGGCATACTCATGACTACTTCCGATTCCACGTGGAATTCACGGGCATATTCTTGAGCCAACCCTTGACTCACCGTAATTACTTTATCGCAGCGCGTTAGGTAGTTTTTGCACAAGTAGGTATTAAACTGTTTTTCACTCAACCGCCAACGCCATTGATCATCGTAGTTTCTGGGATAATATTCGCGCGCATCAAGAAGGATTTTAGTGCCCATACCCTTGATATCCCAAACAAACGGCAACAAAGACAGATCATGCGAAATAATAAGGTCAAATTGCCTGTTTTTCATCACAGCGCGCAGTCCTTTTGTTCCTTCCAACTCAAATGATATTCGTTTCGCAGGGGTCTGCAGTAATAATTTGGCGAAAGATTTTACGATTCTCCAAATATCAAAAGTTTTCGGAAAACGTGTTGCCAAGACCAATTTCCATGATTTGCTTTCCTGCTTCTCCGGTACGCCATTCTTTTCCTTAAAGGCGTTGGAGAAACCAACGGCTTCAATCCCGTTCATTTGAATCTGATTTTGACCTATTACTGTGACATTGTGTTCATCTTTCAACCAGCGAATCATTCGATTTGGACGCGGATCTCTTTGCGGATCTGCGGCACATACGATTAAAATATTTTTTTTCGTCATCTTTACTCTATATTCTCGCTTGAGACCAACTAGACGCTACTTTTTGACGAGTCGACTCGAAGAAGCCGACGCGCAATTTTCTTTGCATGTTTTTTGAGAATGCGAGGGATCGCATATAACTGAATCGCTGAAACACGAAGTGGGTTACGCTCATCGCGAGCATAAGAGGGGTAATCAACGATAGTCTTCTTTGGCAACTGCATGATCGCCTCGAATTCATCGGTAGTTAACCCAAGTTTTTTGACAACATATTCCAAATCATCCTCTTGTAATGTTGGCGCGTAGGTGGGTTTTTTCAACTCATCTAAAGCCTTTTCTCTCGAAATTTCACCGGAACAGACCAAACTGGAAAGATGTCCTTTGCGCTTATCATAACCAAATTTCACGGGCAGGATATATCCTTGGAAAAACCTTGTATAAATCGACTCGTAATGCTTACCGCCATAGTATTGCCATCCAAGTTGATTTTGCAGGATATCCATCGCATCCTTCTTTACATAATCCACGTAGTTCAATATATCGAACCATACTTGTTTGCGTAAAAACATTTCTTCTTCGCGAGGGGTTCTGTGAGGATAAGTAACTAGTGGGACTCTGCCAAAGATCTTATGGACATTTTTGATATATTTCCAGTCAAAATGTCCCCTAGACCACGCCGCCGCAACGTGAGTTTCAGTTCGATAGTTGCGTCCGGAAATCACATATTTAATGTCCATTTCATCCGCCATCCTGAACATTAAAGAGACGATGGCATGATCGCTCGGTATTTCCGAATCGGGCGTGGATGCTCGAAGAAACGCCACCTGAAGGTCTTTAAACTCCTCCCAGTCTATTACGTGAGTATATAGATCAATCCCAAGGGTGTTCAATGCTTTATGTATATTACTAACTGCCAGTTCCGAATCCCAGCCGTTATCCAAGTGCACAGCAAGAGGTCGCAAGCCCGCTTCTTTTACCTTATACGCGACAAACGTACTGTCCACACCTCCGCTGATGCCAATGAGGCAGTCATATTTTTTCCCTTTGCCCGCAGCTTTGATCTCCCCGATGATTTGGGTCATCTTTCGTTGGCCGTCTTCGCCCGTATGCACGTATTGAGCTATTAACCTGTCATAATCATGACAATGATTACAAACTCCTTGTTCATCGAACCGAATGTCCGGGTCGGAGGTGTCCATAACGCAACGACTACATATTTGATAAGGGCGATCCATTGCTTACTCCTTGTAAACTAATTTTCAATAATCCGAAAGTATATAACCAAAGTTCTTAGACCAGAGTTCTACTTGTTGTTGCTCTTTCCCTAAACAATCTCATCAAGTGCATTGCTTGTAGGTAAAGCCAGCCTCGGTGAATTACGTAATAATTATCGGTGCGAAAAGCATTGCCAACATCTTGTTGGATTTGCCTTCCATGCCAGATGGACGAATTTATAAACCGCTCGCTGGATAGCCAATCCATGATGAACGGTTCAGCATGATTCGCAAGCCACGCTCCAGCGGGGTTGACAAACCCTCCCTTACTTCTGCGAACGCGAATGGATTCCGTCAAAACGCCGCGCATGGCATCACGTAGTATCCGCTTTGTAAACCCATAGCCCATCTTGGATGCAGAAGGGAGGGAAAACGAATATGTCACAAGCCTCCAATCCAAAAAAGGGGCGCGTACTTCCACACCATGCGCCATAGATAGCCGATCGAAGTCCCTCAAATTTGTGGGTAAATCGGCGTAGTGAAAACTCAAGTAAAGCTTCTCAAATAACAGGTTGCGTTTGCGCAATCTTAATTGATCTGCATCCAGAGACGTTGGAGAAAAAGGAACAGGGCGATAATTCAACCATGAGTTAGATGAATTCAATGTAGAACCATTACCGCGCATTCTCCATCGAAAGGCTTCTATTTTTTCTGTTAGCAATGATGAAAATGTTGGAATGTTATAATCTGCCTCCTGTGGGAAAAGATCAAGAGAAAGCAATGTTTGCTTCAGGTCGCTATGTCTCCAGGGGCGCGGAAAAGGCTTCAGGGCGTCTCTCAGGGCTGCTTGGACGTGATAATAATATCCTCCTAACAACTCATCCCCACCGTGTCCATCTATCGAAACGATTACATTGTTTTCACGTTGCGCTTTATACACCTGCCATGGACCAATGTGAATATCGGAAATCTCTTCAAATTGGAAAAGGATATCATTGTAATGTCGCAACATCATGGCAGGTTCGATTTCGGAGTAAACCGCCTGCGCGCCCGTGTGAGCAATAACCTCTTCAGCATATTTCCGCTCATCCTCCGGGGTACCGGGATAGGTCGCTGTAAAGGCGCGCTGCCAATCCACAGCTAACCGCTCCATATTTCCAGATGAATGACGAATGTGCCGCATAGCGGAAAGGACCGAACTAGAATCCAGCCCTCCACTGAGTGCAGTGCCGATTGCAACGTCGCTTCGCATACGAATACGACAGGCATCGAGGAACAATTCTTTAAACCGCTCCGCCTGATCGTCGTACCGACGGGGAACTTCTGTCAAATGATCCAGCGTATTCCACCAACGCTTTTTTACCAAACTTCCATCCGCCCGCACAGTAAGACAATGTCCACCGGGCAAGCGATGAAGCCGTTTCAACAAGCAGCGTTCCGTTCCCTCGATCAGGTGGTAGTGCGTCAGCGCCGTGGCAATCATTTCCTCATCAAATTCAACGGGGAACCAATCCAGGGCAAGAAATGCCTTCATTTCAGAGGCAAAGGCAAAACGCTCGCCGTCATAAAAATAATGCATCGGCTTCACGCCAAACCGATCGCGGGAAACGAATAACTGCTTTATACGACGATCCCAAATTGCCATTGCCCACATACCATTGAAGCGCAGGAGGCAATCTTCGCCCCAGCGATCATACGCTGCCAGAATCACCTCCGTATCAGAATCGGTTGTGAATTGATAACCCATTGCCAGCAATTCCATTCGAAGTTCGAGAAAGTTATAAATCTCTCCGTTGTATACGATCCAATAGCGCCCGTCGGCATACGACATCGGTTGCCTGCCCAATTCGGAGGTATCGATGATCGCTAGTCTGCGTTGCCCCAGAGCAAGGGGCAACTGCGCATCAATATACACTCCTCTGCCGTCAGGTCCGCGATGAGCTAATGAGTCGGTAAACATATCGAACACGCGAGGTTCCACAAATTCACCGTTAAGATTCCAAAGCCCAGTGATGCCGCACATTACACGCCTCTCAACGGCAGCGTCAAATCTTCAATGCTATCTATTTCCACCCAGCCCCCGGTGACTGGCACGGCCTTCAGCCGAAAACCATGATCAATCAGGGTTTGCAAGAAACTTGTCATATACATATTTTTGAAATCTTTTCCATCGTAATGAGGTAAACGATCCATTTGATGATAAAAGGACTTTACTTGTTCGATTACTGTCGCGCCAATCTTGATCAGGCCCATATATTGTCCTTCGATTTCATCATAGGATTTAGGCTTCTTGCCAAGTTCCGTGACAAATCCATCCGCGCCCAACTTCAATGTTTCAGCATCTTCCAACGGATTCTTCATGCGCATTTCCCAAAGTTCGCGCCAGCGCGTGTTAATAGGGAGCGCGAAAGGCTCGGGGGAATCCAGCAGGGATTTGATCACGTTCCGGTCATAGACGATGTCTCCGTAGGAGATCATAATATCTCCGATCATTTCCATTTCGGCGCAAAACAGAGAATAAACCATATTTGACGATTCATACTCCGGGTTAAGCACAAACCGTGTATTCAGATATTCGAGGCTATGCGCTTGAAAACCTCTCACAACAACAATATCCCGCAGACCACAGTCGCGCAGTACATCCAGTTGGTGTTCGATAATTGGCTTACCATGAAACGAAACCAAGCATTTTGGGCGTTCGTTCGTTAAGGGTCGAAGGCGTATCCCTTGACCTGCAGCAAGAATAATGACTCTCATATTTTGCCCTTGAATACGGATTGGAAAAATTCGATATCAGACGGGTCAAACTGTTCATTGCGCTCAGGATGCCACATTACACCAAAGATAGGATACCGTTTATGCGCAACCGCTTCAATGCTCTCATCTAGCGCAACTGATAACACAGCGAGATCAGGGTGGCTCTGGCGAAAACCAAAGTTGTGATAACTGTTGACGCGCTCGCGGGCATCCTTACCCTGTAAAGGATGGGATACCCCGGCATGTCCAACCAACTGTTCCAATACGCCTCCAAAGTAGTTATGGATCACCTGCAGTCCCCGGCAAACTCCAATAATCGGCAGGCGTTTCTTGAGCGAGTATGAGATGATGTTGCTTTCAAGCGCATCTCGTTCGGGAGCCTGACCTCCATACGCCGCCAAGTCATTACCGCCTGTGAGGATGATTCCATTCAGCCTAAAATCCTGGGTGAATTGAGAAATATCGTCAAGGCGATTAGGAATTGGCACCGGGCGGGCAGAAAACGCGGCGAGAAAATTAGTCCAAGATTGGGCAAGCACATCCCAACGTTCATGATATTGATTCTCAAAAACACGCTGGGTCAATCCAATGTTCAACATCTGATTTTCACCCATCCGTCCGCAGTTTGATGATTCGCCAATAGTTTCAATGCGCTGTAAGATATCTCTGCGCATTGTGATGGGTAAAAAAGAAGTTGCTCGCGCGCCTGCAGAATTTTCTCTTTCCATGCATTCGATGTAGAAAGGAGCTCGTTGACGACGAAAGGCAGGTTTTTTATCTTGTCAGCAATCATCCCAACGTCTGTCCGAGCAGTCATTTCAATACCTGGTTCATTGAGGTATTGACTCCAGTTATGATTGAACACCTTCATAGGACCATTAATAAAAACAACTGGTCGTAGGAAGGCCAGAGCATATTCGAATGCGATGCCAGACCAGTCAGAGATTAGCAAATCGGCGCGTCGCAACACCATAGATGAATCAGCCGACAAATCCAGATGGAAACGCGGGTGATTTTCAAATCGTAAACGAATAGCCTCCAGCGTTTTGGCATCTTCCGTTACACTCATCACGTGAGGGCGAAGAACCACTTCGCAGAAATCCAGCAGGGAGGCGACGATCTCCTCGCCATGGAGAACCAAAGCATTGCTTTCTCCCCAGGAGGGAGCAAATAGAATTACCGGTAGAGCATGTCTCTCAGGTAAAGCGCCCAACATTAAACGGTCCACCACCTCATATCCAGCAGGAATTAATACGCACTTCTTATTTCCCCGCTTCAGCAATATCTGAGTTAATTCGTGGAGCTGGTGAGGTCCCGCGCAAAATATATAGTCAAAATAATCAAACGAGCCTTCGGGGTAAATTACATGCATACTGGCAAGGGAATGCGGAACGTGAATTAATTTCGACACAGTATGCACCGGCGCTTTGCCTGTATCAAGAGTAAGAACAAAGTCCACACTTAAATAAGGGATTAGGCTTGTAGAGATCACCACCGCAGAAGCAGGGAGGTCAATACGGCTCTTCTCAAAATCATATGCAATGAGAACAAACACCTCCGCGTCATCATTCAAGCGTTGAATAAGATCCTTCACAAAGTTAAAATGGAGTGGCGTACTGCTTAGTTTAACAATCACACACGCTTTGCTGGACATCCTGGCGAGCCGCAAAAGAACACCCACTTTCAATATTTTTAAATAAAAGGACATCAGGGTAAGTTTATTTATAACGCCAGTTATGAATTTCGACAAATATTTCATTAGCGCACACCTATAAAAAACTTATTAACCGCTTTATCTCTTATTTTTCTATGTGGATGAAAGTACAACTTACCCGCCGTCCGGTCTTGTGGTTGGGGTACCCACTGACCAGGATCTGGTTGTTCTCTAAGTAGCGTGCGCAGTACATCAGCGCGATAAGACGCTCCAAGATAATCCTCGAGCGCAAGATAACGAATATCGGCATACTGCGAAGTTGTAAAACCATTGGATATGGGAATTTCCAGCATCGGATACTCTTGGGCCAGAATCACATCGCCTGTGTCAATGCCTTCGTTCATAAAGAAACCACTCATTCCCACCCTTTTATGCACAAGGGCAGACCAGAGCATGCCGGCAGAACCTCTAACAAACGGCACAATTCCCGGATGAATATGGAGAAACCTGACATGGGTATTCAATACGGGCTTCCGGAGTATTCCTCCTTCCACATATAAGGCTACAGTTTGAGGAGCGTTCGATATCAAAGAAATAAACTCAGGATCATTTAGGGATGCAAAACGGTGTTTCTCATACACGAGATTATGTCTGCGCAGAATCTCTTCGGTTGGGGTGAAAAAATCAACCACAGGTAATCCACTCTGGTTCGCAAAGTCAGCAACCTGCTTATATATCTGATGTCCGTCAAGGTTAGGAACACTAATCGTTGTCCCATTCATTCCAAGCAGGCGTCGAAATTTTTTAACGGGCGACATGCTCCTCAATTGGTGAAGGATGGTCTTGATAAAAGTCACACTAAGGCGGTCAGCGGATTTTAGTTGTTGACGCTGGACAAATTCGGTAAAGATGATGCGCTCAGGAATTAAATCTAGCTCCAGCATAACTGCCAGATAAGCTTTCGCTACATTATGAGAAGAAGCAAGAAAAATAAAATTAGGAATTTTCATAGAACTGCAACAATTTGGTCCACACGTGAACGGATGAAAGCAGATGTGGAATCAATTTTTAGAATTGCATTCAGAAAGCGAATATCATGGGTTAGACGGTATGCTTGAAACAGCAACACTGATAAAATATCATACTCTTCTTTCGATAAGACTTGCTCTGAGGTCGCGGCAAACGATTTCACATCATATTCACAATAGACATTTCGGGTAATTTCGAATTTCCTAAGCAATTTTTCAACAATAACCATATACAAGCCCAGCGAAGCCTGTTCAGCCGCCTCCGCCAACACCAAGCCTTCAAAACACTTCTGAATCACTACAAGAGTCGAGATCCTTTCTAACCCTATCGTGAACTTCATCCAACACTCTACAAACTTTGAATGGTCATCCGGAGACAAGACAATTCGCCTCTCTTCGAGCGCCTGGATGATATCCTCAAATGTTTTCCCGGCGTCAACAAGAGATTTTGTTTCAAAAAGAACTTGTGTGCCCAATAACATGGATTTGCTTTGCCTCGCAATTTAGATCAATTATGTCGCCGGTTTGCCACCGTTGTGTCAACGATTCGCCGCAACCGATCGCGGCAGGCAGACCGAACTCTGCAGTCCGAATTGCCATATGAGAGTTGGCTCCGCCGTAGGTTGTAAGCAGGCCTGAGATTTGATGACCAAATATCCAGTCGAAGCCCGGATCCGCATTTTCGATGTGGACGATCACTCCATCAAGACTTTCTCCAGAATAGCCGTCTCCCATCCGTAACAAGCGAGCTGTGACGCGTTTTTGTGTGATGAAATTTGGGGTAGCCGACTCAAGATAAAAACATTCCACATCATTGGGAGAAACAATAAGGTGCGGAAGCCGAAGTGCTTTTGTGATGCGATGCCGTACCCGGTTCCTTGCGATAATATCATCCAATTCATCCTTCAATGAGCCGGAGCCGGGGTTCGTGGCAAGGCGTAGAAAGTCATGAATCGGAACATACGACAGATCATCTCTCGTCAGGCTTAATTGTTGACCCAAGCCTTCAATCCGCTTGAGCGCGTCGCTCAGATCCCTGGTGAATTCGAATTTAGAGTATTCGCGACCTTGAATGGAACGAGAGATAAACTCGATCAACTGGCCGGCATCGATTCCCAGCTCGTATTGTCGCAACAACTTATTGATAACGAGCGTTTGGCTGGCAGAAAAAGAAAAAGGTTGTAGTTCGTCACCTTGCGGGGTGTCTTCCGGTTGCGACTCGAAGGAAAAATAACCAGTTGGGTTTTCATCGTACCGTTGTGAAAGAATATCATACGTGCCTGGGCGCAAGTGGCCATATGTATCAAGAAACCGCTGTAACGAGTTCTCGCCGAATTTCAGCGCATTCAGATCGGATGTCAATTCTCCTGCGACAGTTCGGATGCTCGCCAAAAATCCATCGTACTCTTCCCGCCCAATAACATCCAACCGCAACAGCGAACGTAACAACTCAGTGGCAACGAAAGCCGAACGCGCCAAATGGGCGAATGGGAGGGTTCCAAAGCGGCGACAATCTGCCAGCATTTGTCGCGTCAGTTGAAGCCCGGCAGTAAGCGATAACATATCGCCGCCCGTACGATGGGCTCTCCTGCTTTTCAACATTTCCACCGCAGCATATTGATTCTCGAAAAACGTCGGCGCTTGTATCAAGGCGTTACGGGTCAGGCGCAACAAGCTATTCTTCAAGGTTTCCACTTCAGCAGATCGAAACCCCGCATCGAAAAGCCGCTTGGAACGCAAATCGAAATCGAAGGAAAAACATGTAAACGCAATCTCAAACTCCACTTTATCGTGCAAGTGAGGCAATTGGATGAGACGGTCTATGTAATGATCAATGAGACCGGTGGCCAGATCATCCGGCACATCTGACGGAATGAACGAATTGAAACTCGCGCGCACATCCACATATCCCTGCCCGCCCAAACCTATGATCAATGGCGTAGGAAATGTATTTCGATATCCATACTCTGCGCGTTGTATGCCCCAGATATCATCCACGATCAAATATTGATACATGGTGAGCGCCAGCGGCCTGGGCGCTCTGCCAACGATCTCTGCGGGATTCCAATCGGGCATCACACCCAGCACCGAACGACGACCCTGCAGCAGATTCGAACGGGCAGTGATGGTTGCCACGCTTTCTTTCACCGCCTCGATCTCCCTCTCGATATCCTCATCTAGAAAGTGTTGAAGTTTACGATTGGCGACCAGGGGCCGCACTTGCAGGATGCAAATTCGATCGTTGTTCAATACGGCAAATTCGATATCCAACGAGTCGTACCCAACAACCAGTTCGATCTCTCGAAATGCGGAGAGCAGCCGGTCGATCCGTTCGTCGCCTGCGCTGTGGTCAAGCGTTCGCGATGCGATCATCGTGGTCGAGGCTTCCGACTTTCCAGATGTTACTCCGTCGGTATTCCCTGTCGATTCATAACTCAGGATGTAGTAAGGTGCGGCAGTTTCAGGGTCGCGTGTGAACGCTACCCCAGCCAGCGCGACATCTTGCAGGAAGGGTTGGATAAGGCATTGATGTCCAGCATCCTCATCGTCATACGATGCGAAAACGTTTTCGATCGATTCCCGCACTCGAACCGAATCATCGGCCTTGACATCAAGAAAACTGATGTATCGTCCCGCGTTGGATACATGCCAACTATCTTCATTTTTCGCGCTACTGCGGATGGCAAGTTTTTGAGCGGAGAATTTTTTCTGGACGCGCAACAAATATTCTTCTTGTTGAGTTCGCCAATCGCCCAAAGAGATCCCGAGTTGGTCAAGGATCATCGAACGAGTCAGCATTCCCTGCAAGCGTTCCAAAGTTTCGGCTTTTGTGCCGAATACAAATTGGGCAATATCCTGCGGCGCGTCGAGCTCAGCCCAACGATCTCGGATCATGACGCTCGAAATTTTTTCTCCGCGCGCGATCATTTCCTGCAATAGATCGGTCATGCCTGCCCGCTCGAACGATTCCGCCTCGTGGAAGCGCGCATCTGTTGGAAGATTCGACATCTCCAACAGCATCGAACGCAGACGGTCGGTGGCTTTGCCGCGCAACTTGATCAGCCCGGTGAACTGACCTGTGACAGCGTTCTCATCCGAAATGTGCCGCCCTGCGTGAGTGACGATCCCATTCGCGCTGATTATTTTCTCTGCTTCATGCGCCAACAATGGTCCGCGACCGTCGTATCGAGAAGCCCATGTTTCATCTTGAAGGATTGCAAAATCGGATGGAAATTCGACCAGCCCGCGGACCGCTTCTTTGGACAACAACACATCCGAATAGCCGATCAAAACATCCCCTTCAAGCCATGTCGCCGCTTCCTTCAACGAATAGGCTGGACCAGTGTCGCGCCAGGCAGGGTTGTATACATATTGAAGCGAAGGATATTGTCTAATTACTTTTTCAACATGATAGCCGGCAATGAACACAATAGTATCTACGCCAGCATCGCGGAATGCTTCGATCAAATAATCCATAACATAACGTCCGACCGCAATTTCGTGAACTGCGGTCGGATGGCCGCCATCGGGTATTCCGGAAGGGAACCCAGCCCCTGCCCCAAGAATAATCGCTTTCATCTTGCTTCACCTGCACGCGAGATCATACTACCGGGTCTTTCTTTCGCATAATGTACAATTCGCGTCGCCTGTTATAAAGAATTTTGCTTTCCTGCCAGTCATACAACTTATGCTGTCTCCGCATCTGGTTATCGAACTCGGGATTATCAATATCTGCGGTGTGCGATTCGAACACCAACACACCGTCCGGCGCGAGCAAGGAGTGAATTTGCTTCAGATACTCGTCAAAATCCGGTCGCAACTGCTCATCATCGGTCCAATGGGACGCGAAAGAAAAAATTACGTTATATTTGCCGGTCGGCTGAAAGTCCTGAAATCTCTCGGCATATAAATTTATCCTGTCGGCTACCCCAAGGAACTCAGCAACATGTTTGCCGATGTTGATCATATGAGGGTTGATATCAATGCCATCGCCAGCGCATCCGGTTCGATATGCCGTATGTACCAGCATGAAGCCGCAGTTACAGCCAATATCAAGGATGCGATCCCCGGCATGGATAAGATCCGCAAGCCCGTAATCCACGAAGCGGGTTTCAGTGGAGCGTGAACCAAATATCCCTATCGAATGGAAGGCTTGATACAAATAACCTTGTTCATAAATAAAGTGAGGATAGTTTTGGCGCTGACGAATCAGTTCATCATTGACAGCACGATGCATTCTTAAGAGGTCAGAATAATACTTTTCTCCAGTCAACTCGGGATAAAGATCAAGGATTAGATTCCGCCCCCAACTTTGCAACACAACGCCTAATTGATTCAAGGCGTTGCCTAGCCACAATCGTGTTGACGGGTTCCTAAGCCTTGACGAGAGATGAAGCGAGGGAAGATTCGCCTGAACCTTCCACACTAGGCGTTTAAATAAACCCATATCAACTGTTCGATGAACGCATCGGGTCATAAATCATAATCATATTTGAACGCCTACGATCCCGGGCACGGAAGGGATATTTACTTCTAAAAGGAATCACTTGCAGACCTTTAATCTCATACCAGATCCGCAGAAAAGTCAGCTTGCGATTAACATCATGGTCCACAACATACGAATCTGAATCAATCTCATCTTCCCTTGTAACAAGATGCAACCCCTGACTACCACAAAACTGTATGAGCGTTTCCGGCTGATATAGCGCCAGATAACTGTAATCGTCATTCTGAGTACGTAATAGAACACCTAGAGTTGGTATCACACAGTATTGGAATACCACCACAGTTCCGGGCTTTAATAATTTCTTTAAACTAGTCAGAAAACGTTCCATATCCACACAAAACATTATGGCAGCGCGTAGAAGCACAATATCAAATTTTCCATTTACTACTTGGTCTAGGCTGTCTGCCTGAAAATCAAACTTATAGGTTTCAACCTGAAGGTGGTCGCGGGCGTATTCAATTGCTTGGTCATTCACCTCGGTAAGCGTCACTTCAGCGCCAAGTTTTTTCAACTCGTCTGCCACATGTCCATTGCCTCCACTAACATCCAGAATACGTTTGCCTCTGGGATCAATCTTGTGGCGGTTAAAAATTTCGTGGATGACTTTCTGACTCTCTTCCAACGACCATTGGATGTGGCCTGGAGACGTGAAATAATCATAGATCGAATACGAGTTATTTTTCTGGCTTTTATAAGTCTGCATCAAGCGAGTAACCACACTTGGTTTCTTTTTGATACTATAGGCATTGCCAGTTTCCTGGCAGATGATCCAGTAATGTTTGTAAGTATCGAGTTTCACTGTATGCTCATCGCGAACAAATGTATACTTCAAAGGGTTTCCGGCAGTATTGTTCATAGATTCACTCCTATTAATTATTACACGGGCTGAACTGGCCGACAGGTAATGTCAAACTTCACAATAAATTTCTCGGGTTGAGGTGGCAACACTCTACCGATTTCGTGGAAATCACCCGGTTCTACACGCATGGCAAATGCATTTTCAACAAAATCATAGGCTTCATTACCACCCGAACGTCCAAAATATAAATTGCAATAATATGTACCTGGCATCAAATGAATACGCTCAAGTACAAACGACAACACACTGTTTCCTTGGGCTCTTACTAAAATGCCTTTATCCTCCGAACGAACGGACAACAAATGAAAGCCACTTGCATCATTAATAACAAGAACAGCATTCCCCTCTACAGATCCAGATACATGTGCACTTAAGAGAACGTTTACCGAAACATTGCGATCACCAACTCTAAAGTGTTCAACAATAGATTTTTCGCCATCTTCTAACCAAGCTTGCCGAAATCGCACCACCCCGTTTCCGTGTCGATCTGTCCGCTCACCTAAATTTGTCGCTGTTACTTTGTCGTGGACCTGTTGCATGTATTGATCCACCATATCGGATGTTTTGCCTAGCCCTGCCACACATCCATCATGCAGCCATAATACTCTCGAACAAAGATTCTCAATAAAAGCCATTTGATGACTCACGAAAATAACGGTTCGTCCCGAATGAGTCACATCATCTATTTTTCCAAGACACTTTTTTTGGAACGCGGCGTCTCCGACAGCCAAGACCTCATCAATCAGCAGAATCTCCGGCTCCAAGTGCGCCGCCACCGCAAATGCCAAACGAACATACATTCCGCTGGAATAACGTTTGACAGGCGTATCAATAAATTTTTCAACCCCTGAAAAGTCCACGATCTCATCGAATTTTCTTTCAACTTCAGAGCGATTCATGCCCATGATCGCCCCATTCAGATAAATATTCTCGCGACCGGTCAACTCAGGATGAAACCCTGTGCCTACCTCAAGTAAACTGGCAATTCGCCCCTTCACCTTCACAACCCCAGAGGTTGGGGCGGTAACTCGCGATAGGATTTTCAACAATGTGCTTTTTCCAGCCCCGTTGCGACCAATAATACCGACAGCCTCTCCTTGTGCGACGGCAAAGTCTATACCTTGGAGCGCCCAAACGGCCCCCCCATTACGGTATTCATGCTCTTTCTCATTAACCTTGAGGAAAGGGTCTGGCAATCCGCGCTTTTTTGCCCACCAGCGCGTTACATCACCGTAAAAAGTGCCTGTGCCAATAGAGCCTAGCTGGTAGGACTTTGACAGATTCTCGATGGAGACAACAGTATTGCTCATTCGAATTACACCGTATCCACAAAAGTCGCTTCAACATGGTTGAAGATGAGTATACCGATCAGAAGAATGGCGACTGTAAAACTAACGCTATACAGTAAATACACCGGCGATAAGGCACTCACTCCCAGGAATCCCAAGCGGAAAATTTCAATCACTGGGGTTATTGGATTGGCAATGAGCAAACATTTCCATCCTCCTTCAAGACTGGAAATCGGGTAGATCACAGGGGTAGCATACATCATCAGTTGCACGCCAAAACTAACCAAATGCTGCAAGTCGCGGTATTTTGTCGTGAGAGCTGAAACAATGATCCCTAGGCCTAATCCAATCCCAGCGTTGATTAACAATAAAACTGGAAGAAGCAAGCACCACCAAGTCGGGGAAACTTCCGATCCTGCAACCATAAAGTACGCAAGAAGGCCCAAAAATAATAGCATCCGAATGCCAAAAGCGATCATATTGGATATGACAACGGAAACCGGAATACTCAGACGGGGGAAATATACTTTTCCAAATATATTGGCATTGACCGTAAAGGTATTTGAAGTGGCGGTTAGACAACTGGAGAAATATGCCCATACCGTGTTACCAGCAAGATAAAAGAGAAATGGAGGCAGACCGTCAGTAGAAAGCCTAGCAACATTTCCAAATATGATCGTGAAAACCAAAGTGGTTAATATCGGCTGAATTAGATACCAAAGAGGACCGAGAATAGTTTGTTTATAATATGCGACAAAGTCGCGCCAAACGAACAACCAAATCAAATCACGGTAACGCCATAATTCTCCTAAACGCAAATCCCACCAGGCGCGTTGAGGGCGGATCTCCATGGTCCAGTTGTTATCATCAATAGAATAATTCGATTCCATGCTTTGAACTTTCACGATTCGAAAACTTTCTCTTTACGCAGTCTATTCATTCGGGCTGATACCGATCCCAAAATAATTCAGCCCAGTCTGGTTGATCTCTGCCGAGTGATAAACCCGCCTCCCATCCACCAGCACAGGCGAGCTCAGCGCAGACTTCAACTTACTCAAATCCATCGTCTTGTATTCGCTATGCGCCACCATCACCACCGCCGCGTCGCAGCCTTTGACCTTTTCATAGACATCACCGTTATATTCCGCGATCCATGGGTCGTGGATGACCGGCTCCGCGCCGAGTTCATAGAGACGCGCGACAAGCGAACGAGTCGGGCTATTGCGGGTATCGTCACTGTCTTCGAGATAGGCATATCCCAGCACGGCAATGCGAGCATCAAGGATAGGCTTGCCAACACCCGCGAGCGCGTCTTCCAGCAGTTTGACCATGTGAAGGGGCATCGAGTCGTTTACCGAACGCGCGGCGGGGATCAAACGTAACTGGACTCCTTTTTCCTCCGCGCCGTGGACGAGAAGCCACGGGTCTTTCGGGATGCAGTGACCGCCGACTCCCGCGCCGGGTAAGTGCATCTGCCGCCCCGGGCTTTTATTCACCAGTTCGCGCACTTTCCACACGTCGCCGCCCGCCGCTTCGGCAACCAGCGCCACTTCATTTGCAAACGCGATCTGCACGTCGCGATAGGCATTCTCCACCGTTTTCACCAGTTCGGCGGTGATGCAATCTGCCGGGTCGAGGTCGGCTTCGACGAAATTCTTGTACAGCGCGATCATCGTCTCCGAGGTTTCAGGAGTCATGCCGCCCACCACGCGACTCATCTTGCGCAGATTGTTCAATAGTTTGCCGGGCATCACACGTTCGGGACAATTGCCGAGGAAGAAGCCTTCGTTCACTTTCTTTCCGCTTTGTTTTTCGAGCAACGGCAGAACAAGGTCGTTCATGGTGCGCGGCGCGATCGTGGATTCGATAATGACCAGCGCGCCGTGCTTCATCACCGACGCGAGGCTGGTCAATGCCGCGCGTAACGCGTTATAACGCGGAATATGGTTATCGTCCACCGGCGTTTCGACGGCTACGATAAAAACGTCACGGTCAGCCAGTTCTTTATAATCAGCCGTGGCGCGCAAACGACCGGAGGAAATCCCTTCCTGCAAGAGTTCCGCCAACCCCGGCTCAAAACCTTCAATAGGGTTAATGCCGGCGTTGATCTTCTCAGCCAGCCCAGGTTTAATATCCACACCGAGAACGTCCAGCCCCTGACCGGCAAACAGCGCGGCAACCGGTAAGCCGACATATCCCTGCCCGATGACAGCCAGTTTCGCAGTCTTGGTTTCGATGCGCGCGCGAAGTTCATTGAGATTCATTGTAAATCAACCACCTGATGCGTGTGCCCCGATTCCACAAGGGCGAGAGAAATTTTCAAGGCGGCGAGGCCATCTTCCCCGGTGATGGGAACGGGGTTTCCATCCTGCAATGCTTTGAGGAACGATTGCAACTCCGCTTTCAACGGCTCGAAGCGCGGGATGGCGTAACGGGTCATACTGCCTTCGCTCACGCCCTTGATGGTCTGGAGCGTTGCCCATTGCACCGTGTTGACAAGGGAATTCTCGTAAAAATACAGGTCCTGCGTGAGCGCGTCGGCGCGGAACATGCCGCGCTCGCCCAGCACGCAAACTTCGCGGATCTTCGTCGGCGTGAGCCAGTTGATCTCAAGCCCGCCAATGATCCCGTCGGGGAAACGAAGCGTTGCCCACAGCAGGTCTTCATGATCGGTGTGAATCCGTTGTTCGATCTCGGAGTAGACGCGCGTGGGATTCGTGCCAGCGAGGAAACGCATAATATCCACATCGTGCGGCGCGAGGTCAATGACCACGCCCACATCCTGAATGCGCGCGGGGAACGGACCCGCGCGGCGGCAGAAAATTTGATAGATGCGCCCGAGTTCGCCCGCGTCCAATTTTTGTTTGAGCGCCTGCAAGGCTGGGTCGAAACGCACCACATGACCCACCATCAATTGTTTGTTCATCGCGCGCGCTTTGTCGATGAGGCGCGCGCCTTCTTCCACCGTTGCGGCAATCGGTTTTTCGATCAGAACATTCACGCCAGCGTCGAGCGCGTCCATGCCCACTTTTTCGTGCAATGCTGTGGGAACAACGACCGAGACCGCATCGGGTTTTTCTTTGTCAAGCATTTCGCGATGGTCGGTATACGCGCGGATTCCAAATTTCTCCGCGGTCGAATCGGCGCGGATCGAATCGGAATCGGAGATCGCAACCAGGTCCGCTTCGGGGAGTTCGCTGTACACGCGGGCGTGATGCCGTCCCATCGTGCCAACGCCGATGACTGCTACTTTCATCCGTTCTTCTCCATGAAATCATTGACCGTGCTCACGATGGTCTCAAGATCGGAGGGACTCAACGCGGGATGCACAGGCAGAGATAAAACTTCGGTTGTTGCAAATTCTGTTTCAGGCAAACTTTGGTTATAGCCCAAATCTTTCACGTAAAAATTTTGCTTATGGATCGGCACCGGATAATAGACTTCGGAACCAACTCCGTTTTCGTTCAGGTAGGCGCGGAGCGCGTCGCGTTTGCCGTTCGGAACGCGGATCGTGTATTGATGGAAGACATGCGTCTGCCCTTCGGGGACGAAAGGCGTTCGGACGCCCTTCAAGTTGGCGCTCAAGAATTCGGCATTCGCGCGCCGTTGGGCATTGAACTTCTCGAGCTTCTGCAATTGCGCCAGCCCGATCGCGGCATGGATGTCGGTCATGCGGAAGTTGTACCCGAGCATATCGTGATAGTAACGCACGCGCATTCCATGCTGGCGGAAGACGCGGCACAACTCGTCAATGGTCGAATCGTTGGTCGTGATCATGCCGCCCTCGGCGGAGGTCATATTTTTGGTCGGGTACAACGAGAATGTTCCCGTCCCCATCGAACCGACCTTTTTGCCTTTGTACTCCGCGCTGTGACTCTGACACGCGTCTTCGATGACCGCCAGTCCGTGTTTTTCGGCGATCTTCATGATCGGGTCCATGTCGCAGGACAAGCCGTAGAGGTGCACAGGCAGGATCGCTTTTGTTTTTTTCGTGATCGCGGCTTCGATCTTTGCCGGGTCCATGTTGAACGTGCGCGGGTCAATATCCACGAACACAGGTCTGGCGCCGGTGAACAACGCGCTGTTCGCGGAGGCAATGAACGTGAACGCGGAAGTGATCACCTCGTCGCCTTCGCCGATCTCGTGCGCGAGCATGGCAAGATGCAAAGCAGTTGTACCGGAGGAAGTCGCAATGGCATGTTTCACTCCGCACATCGCGGCGAACCCTTCCTCAAAAGCCTTCACGCGCGGTCCCTGCGCAATGATGCCCGAATCCAAAACTTCCATTACCGCTTGTTTTTCTTCCGCCCCCATTTGAGGTTTCGCCATGTGGATCATTGTGTCATCTCCCATTCCTTTATGGATACTTCGTGCGCGCGCCCGCATTTCGGGCATTTTAATTGCACAGCGTTACCAGCCTGTGAATCTTTTTCAAACATCTCGCCGCACGCGCAGACGAATCCGCGCAAACGCGCCGGGTTGCCGAAGACCAGTCCATGCGCGGGAACATCTTTCGTCACCACGCTTCCAGAGCCGACCATTGCCCACTCGCCGATGGTAATCCCGCATCGAATTGTAGAGTTAGCCCCGAGCGCCGCGCCTTTTTGGATGCGCGTTTCACTCAGCACCCAATCGTCCGCGGCTTTGAGCGAACCATCCGGGTTGACCGCGCGCGGGCGCATATCATTGGTGAAGCAGACGTGAGGTCCCACAAAGACGCCGTCTTCGATTGCCACGCCATGATAGACCGAAACATAGTTTTGGATCTTCACGTTATCCCCAATCGGCACACCAGCGTCTACATAGACACCTTTGCCGATGATCGAATTGGTCCCGATCTTCACTCCCTCGCGCACTTGCGCATGATGCCAGATGCTCGAGCCTTCGCCAATCTCTGCTTTGTCTGAAACTTCTGCGGTTGGATGAATGCGGACTCCCATTATTGGTTTCCCTTCTTGGTTTTTTCGATCAAACGATAATCTTGTCCTACTACTTTCAACAATATGCCATTCGGCGAATCGAGCAGGCGGATTCCTGCTTCGATGCAGGTCAGCCGCAAAATATCTACAAGTTCATCCTCGCCTTGAATGTAGGCTTGGGTGATTCCCTTTTGTTGGAGGTCAACGACAAAAGACTTTGCCTTGTTGCGGAAATCGCCATAGACTTTGAGCGAGTCGCGGGCGTAGTTCAAGGCGCGTTGGCTGAACACAGCCATCCCGTCGGGGGTGAGATCGTACTTCAGCCGCGTGCGGTCGAGATGCGAAACCTTGATCCAGCCGCGAACGATCAGCCGCTTGATGTACCAGTTGACGCTTCCAACGGCGATGCCGAGGCGGTCCGAAAGATTCGATTGTGTGACCATCGAATCTTGGGCGATTTCATTGAGCAGGGAGTATTCGTGAGGTTTGATTTCGGTCATGTGAGCATTCAGTTTCTGAATTCTCACACAGAAATTTGTCCCTGTCAAGTCAAAACAAACCGTCCCGCAGGTTTCTACTCAGGAGTCATTCCTTAAATCAAACCTGCGGGATGTTCTCCGTTAATTCAATTCGTCTCGCAAAATTTGAGCAATCTTCTCCGCCGCGTGACCATCCCCATACAACAGCGGACGCCCCCCTGTCGGCTTCCATGTTTCGTACAAAGTGCGGATGCGCTTCGCGTCCACGCCCGCGAGGCTGTTCCAACCAGCGGAGACAGTTTCCACCCATTCGGTTTCATCGCGCAACGTGATGCACCGCACACCGAGCAAATACGCTTCCTTTTGCATCCCGCCGGAATCAGTGAGAAGGCAATCGACATTTTCCAACAATTGCAACATATCCAACGGACCCAGCGGCTCGATCAACGACACATTCTCGTTGATGGCAAACTTCCACTCTTCGATTCGTTTTCGCGTACGCGGATGCACTGGGAAGATCACCCGCGTCGGCAATGAACCCAGCGCATTTAAAATGGATTGCATGTTGGTCCGATCATCCGTATTCCCCGCGCGATGAACCGTTGCCAGCGCGTACTCCCCTTTCTTCAAACTCATCCGCTCCGAGATCCGCGACTTGTTACGCGCGATCTCAAGATTATGCAACAGCGCGTCATACATCACATCTCCGATTTGATGAACGCCTTTCGTGATTCCCTCTTTTTCCAAATTTTTGATCGCTGCATCGGTGGGACAAAACAACCAATTGGATACGTGATCGGTCAGCACACGGTTGACCTCTTCCGGCATTGCTCGGTTATAGGACCTCAAGCCTGCCTCCACATGCGCGAGTGGAATCCCCGCCTTTGCCGCCGTCAACGCCCCCGCCAGCGTGGAATTTGTATCGCCATAGACCAGCACACAATCAGGCTTGACCGCTGAAATTACCTTTTCCAACTCGATCAGCATCATACCGGTTTGCGCGCCATGAGTCCCGCCGCCGATGCCGAGATTGAAATCGGGCTGGCGCATGTCCATCTCTTTGAAGAAGAGATCGGACATTTCATAATCGTAGTGTTGACCCGTGTGGATCATCACTTCATTAAAATGCGAAGTCAGCGCGCGCGACACCGGCGCGACTTTGATGAATTGAGGTCGTGCGCCAACAATGGAGGCGATTGTTTTCATAGGGTAGAACGTCCCGCAGGTTTTTGTGCAGGCATTAATTCCTCCAGCAAACCTGCGGGACGGTTGACGTATCTCACTCCGGCAGCCACACTTCAGCCGAACCGGCGAGGCAGACTTTCCCATCTGAGTTAAGAATCGTTGTATCCAGCACGAGACGCCGCTTCTCGGCGTCCACCCGCGTCACTTTCACTTCCACCTTCACGGTTGAGTCAACGAACACGGGGCGTTTGAACGAAGAGCTTTGCGAAATGTATACCGTGCCTTCGCCGGGAAAATCCATGCCCAGCGCTTTCGAGATCAACCCGCCGAGGAACGCGCCGTGAACAATTCTCTTTTTGAAGAACGAGTTCTCGGCAAAACTTTCATCGAGATGGATCGGATTCGAATCGCCGACCACCTCGGCGAAACGATTCACATCATCCGCCGAAATGAATCGCTCGAACGAAAAGCCGTCGCCTTCTTTGAAATTAAATTCTCGCATCACTTCTCTTTTTCGACGATCTCAAGCAAATAGTCGCCGTAACTATTGCCGCGCAACGCTTCGCCGAGTTTTCGCAACTGCTCGCGATTGATGAAACTCATTCGATAGGCGATCTCTTCCGGGCACGAGATCATCAATCCCTGCCGGTTCTGAATCGCTTCGATGAACATCGCCGCCTGCAACAACGAGTCGTGCGTGCCGGCGTCGAGCCATGCCACGCCGCGCCCGAACACGCGCACTTTCAGATTCCCTTGTTCAAGATAAAGTTTGTTCAGATCCGTGATCTCGATCTCGCCGCGCGCCGAGGGCTTCACTTTCTCAGCCAATTGCACCACTTGATTATCGTAAAAATAAATGCCCGGCACAGCAAAATTGGACTTCGGCGATGCGGGTTTCTCTTCGATGCTCAGTACATTCTCGTCGGCATCGAACTCGACAATACCGTAGCGCTCCGGGTCGGTGACGCGATAGCCGAAGATGAACGCGCCCTCGGTCAACGACGCGCACTTTTGCAACAGCGAGATCATCCCTTCGCCGTAAAAAATATTGTCGCCCAAAATTAAACACACCGGGCTGTCGCCGATAAACTCGCGCCCAACCAAAAACGCATCCGCAAGTCCGCGCGGCTCGGCTTGTTCTTTGTATTCGAATTTCATTCCCCAGTGCGAGCCATCTTTCAACAATTCACGAAACGCGGGCAGCGCGTCCGGTGTGCTGATGATCAACACCTCGCGTATCCCCGCCAGCATCAACATCGAAAGCGGATAATACACCATCGGTTTGTCGTACACGGGCAACAACTGTTTGCTCATGGCGATCGTCAACGGATAGAGCCGCGTGCCTTTGCCGCCCGCCAAAATGATTCCCTTCATTTCGACTCCTTCTCGGCGCGCCACGCATAATTTTTCTTGATCCACTCGCCGTACGCGCCGCCGCTCGCTTGATCCACCCACTCTGGATTTTGCAAATACCATTCAATCGTTTGACGTAAACCCGCTTCAAACCGGACCTCAGCCTGCCACCCCAATTGACGCTGAATCTTCCCCGCGTCGATCGCGTAGCGGCGGTCGTGCCCCGGGCGGTCGGTCACAAAACGGATCAGCTCTTTGTAGCTCTTCAATCCCTGCTCACGGAGTTGATTCACTTCCTCCGGCGGCGCGACCTCATCGAGAATACTGCAAATTTGATTCACGAGGTCGAGGTTCTTTTGCTCGTTGCTCCCACCCACAACGTAGACTTCGCCCGGCGCTCCTTTTTCAAATGCAAGTTGAATTGCCCTGCAATGATCTTCCACATACAACCAGTCGCGCACATTTGAGCCGTCGCCATAGACTGGAAGTTGCTTGCCCGAGAGCGCATTCAGGATCATTAAGGGGATCATCTTCTCAGGGAATTGATACGGACCATAATTGTTCGAGCAATTCGTGATGACCGTCGGCAACCCATACGTGTGATGAAACGCGCGGACGAAATGATCGCTCGAGGCTTTGGATGCCGAGTAAGGTGAGTTCGGCGCGTAGGGCGTCTCTTCGGTGAAATAACCGTCCGCGCCCAGCGAGCCAAAGACTTCATCCGTCGAAACGTGCAAAAAGCGGAATGATTCCTTTGCTTCGTCAGTCAACCTGTTCCAATACGCGCGCGCGGCTTCGAGCAGGGTGAACGTGCCGATCACATTCGTTTGCAGGAAATCCTCCGCGTTGACGATGGAACGGTCCACGTGCGATTCAGCCGCGAGGTGGAAAACGCCTATGGGTTGATATTTTTCAAACAACGAGGCGACAAGTTCGCGGTCGGTGATGCTCCCCTTCACAAACACATAATCAGGGTTGCCATCCAAGTCTGCCAGCGACAGAGGGTTGGCGGCGTACGTCAGCGCGTCGAGGTTGACGACGCGGTATTGTTTGCTCCTCATCAGCAGGCGCGCGAGGTTCGTGCCGATGAATCCGTTTCCGCCTGTGAGGAGAATGGTTTGTTTCCCGGTCATGGTTATCCTTTCAAGATTACGTGAGCACTCCGTACCGCAAGATTTATCTTGCGATTTGCCTTTTTGTTGTCATCTGCAAGCGCAAAGTGAACTTTGCGGTACGAGCCTTTAACTGTGGTTATCCTTTCAAGATTATTTGAGCAATCCGTACCGCAGGATTTATCTTGCGATTTGCCTTTTTGTTGTCATCCGCAAGCGCAAAGTGAACTTTGCGGTACGAGCCTTTAACTGTGGTTGTCCTTTCAATAGTGCTTGAGCACTCCGTACCGCAAGATTTATCTTGCGATTTGCCTTTTTGTTGTCATCTGCAAGCGCAAAGTGAACTTTGCGGTACGAGCCTTCAATACACGATCTCTTCAAATATCTTTTCGTATTGCCCCGCGATCTGGGTGATTTCGAATGAATTTGCCTTTTTCAAACTGGCTTGGCGCAATGATAACAGGCGGCTGGGGTTTGTGAGCAATTCTTGTAACTTGGATTTAAATCCGTCTCTGTCCCCCACTTCGATCAGGTATCCGTTTTGGTTTTCATCCACGAGGTCAACAAACCCGCCGACGCGGCTGGCGACGATGGCGAGTCCCTTCGACAATGCTTGCACCCCGACGACGGGAAGTCCCTCTGAAAGCGAGGGCATGAAAAGGATGTCACTCTGCTCGAATTGCTTCATCACTTCGTCGGGCGTGATCCAACCTGTTAATAGGAAGCGACTCCCTATCTCAAGTTCTGCAATGGATTTTTTCACTTCAGGCATTAAAGGTCCGTCGCCGATCATCACGCATTTCCATGGGATGTCTTTGATTTCATTCAGGATTTGGACAATCTGCAAGGGAGATTTTTGTTCCATGAAGCGACCGGCGAAGACGATCACGGGAGGATTGTTGATTCGAATCGAAGATTGGCTTTCACCATCCACATCTATTCCGTTGGGGATGACGAGAATTTCTTCGTTGTAGTGTTTGAGCGCGAGGCTCCGCGTGAACTCACTGACTGCAACTCTCGCGCTTGCGTCGTGCCAGATCCAGCGCGTGGTGGGAAAAATCCAGCGGAACCAGTCGCCCGTTTTTTCGGGGACACCGCCTGGCACATCGCCGAGGTGGGCAGTCAACACGTAGGGAACGCGCGTGAGTTTACAGAGCATCCACGCCAATGCGCCAGCTGGCACGGCGAAGTGGACGTGGATCACGTCGGGGCGAAAAAGACGGACGAGGCGGAGCCCAGTCCAAAGTCCCGAAAGAACGTAGATGACCATCGAGAGAAAACTCGCGCGGAAGGCTTGAGTCCGCAGTGCCGGAATCCGAACGATGTCGTATCCATCCCGCTGTTCTTCGCGCGGCAGATCTTTGAAGTGTGAAGTTAATACTTTGATCTCATGCCCGCGCTTGGCAAGAGTTTTACAAATGCTTTCCGCCGCGCGCCCGCCGCCGCCGCCCACTGGAGGAAATTCATGATTCAAAACGAGGATGCGCATTACTCCTCGCGTTTGATGTTGAACGTTCCGCGCACGGTGTAGGTGGGCTTGGCTTGCGATTCGTGATAGGTGCGCGCGAGCAATTCGGCGATCAGTCCCATCAAGATGGATTGAAAGCCCATAATGAACAACATCACGCCGATCAACAACAACGGTGATGTGGAGGCTGGCACGCCAAAAAACGCGCGTCGGATGAAAACATAGCCCAGGTCGACAACGCCCAATAGCATCAGACCCACTCCCGCACCGCCGAACAAACGGATGGGCTTGTGAGAATATTCAAGCAGGAATTTCACCGTGAACAGATCAAGGATGACTTTCACGGTTCGATCCAAGCCGTAGTTTGCTTTGCCAAATCTGCGCGGGTGATGACTAACGGGAATCTCGGTAATACGCGCTCCAACAGAATGCGCGAACACGGGGATGAAGCGATGCATTTCGCCATACAAGCGGAATCCGCCCAGCACTTCGCGGCGATAGGCTTTGAGCGTGCAACCATAATCATGCAGATGAACGCCCGTCACGGTGGAGATCAATCCGTTGGCGATGTTCGAGGGAATGGTGCGTGTGAGGCGGTTATCTTTGCGATCCTTGCGCCAGCCGCTGACGAGATCGTAGCCTTCATCTAACTTTGCCAGCAAGCGGGGGATGTCTGCGGGGTCGTTTTGCAGATCGGCATCGAGCAAGACAATGATCTCACCCTGCGCATGATCGATCCCCGCTGAAATGGCGGCGGTCTGCCCAAAGTTGCGGCGAAAGTCGACCACACGCACATACTCTGGGTCCTTTTTTGCCAGAGTGATCAACACATCGAGGCTTGCATCCGAACTGCCGTCGTTGACAAAAATCACCTCCCACGATTTTTCGACGGGGTTCATTGCTCTGCCTATTGCATCATACAGGATCGGAACATTATCCTGTTCGTTATATACGGGGATGACGAGAGAAAGATTCATTGGCGTTTTTTGAATATGTACAGCGGGTCTTCACAATCGAGGAGTTTGCCCATATCGAAAGGGATCGCTTCGTATTTCGTTTGGTCTAAAAAATCTTCAAAACGGATGGTGGGAAAATGCCGCCAGATGATAAATATATCTGAGGATTCTCGCCATTGCCTGTCAAGTTCTGGATTATACAGCCCAAAACGGAGCAAGTCGTTTGAGTCCCCCAGAAGATAGCCGCCGCCAGCCGTAATCTGGGGAGGAAAGTAGCGGAAATCGTCCTCGTACAGCAAAAGAGCCAGATGCCTGCCGCTTCCTTTCCAATAGACGAGGCTATCAGGAGGGATAATTTCTGCCAACTTCCTACCTGCCTGTTCATAGTAGGATAGGAAATTCGTGGAGCAGGCGGACTGATACTCGCCATATTCGAGTATCGAGGGCGCCAGTGTGCCAGTAAACAAAAATATGACAGACATCATTACGTTTGTGGAATAGAGCAGGCCTTTTCGATTTGCCAGATACTGACGAAGAACGATTCCGCTGAAAACCATAAGCAAAATTCCCACCACCGCCCCTCCTGCGGCTGAAACCGCACGCGCTTGTATATCAGGGGCAACTTGAAGCGCGTAGGTCAATACATCACGAAGCGATACGAAAACAAGCCTGCCATCACTGATCAACTTGCTAAAACGCGGCAAACGAATCGCGTCCAGAAGCCAGCCGCCCCAAATCTGATAATAATATAACCCCAGGGTGGCGCTATAAAACAACAAGCAGATCACAAGCAGGGGTGTACGGTATTTGGAGTGGCTCACCCCATTAGAGAATATAAGCAAGACAAACACCAAGCCTGCCGCGCTAAAAAACATCTGGTAGGATGTAAAGCATAAAACACAAAAATCATTCAATAACGATCCCCACATGTGCAGGACAAACAACGACAGAAAGAGAATTCCTAAAAATACAGCATCTTTGAATCGTCGGGGGTTCTTCCATTTATTTTTGGAAGGCCAAAGCACGATGCTCCCGATAACCCCGAACAACACAAAGAAGTGATCGCGCACGCCAGTTGCAAAAGCTTGCCATTGCGCGAACGTGCTGGGACCGCCAAAGGTACCGGTGGATGTTCCAGAGATACGAAAATCATCGAGAAAGGGCGTCCAAGATTGGGGTATCCATCCTGCCCAGAGTTGCAGGATTTGAGGCCAATATGGGACGAGGAACACAACAAGGAGAGATACTCCTGCGCCAAATGCCCACCAGCCAGACTTGGATCCGTATTGCCAAAAAATGTATAAGATCACAATCGGCGGAACGATCACCATGTTTTGCCGCGTCATAACAATGAGGATCGAAACCATAGATCCGAGAATAAGTTGCCACAGAGGGCGATTTTCACCCAGGACGCACACCAACATCCATACCATCATACAAGCAACTAACCCTTGTGAGAGCGCTTGACTATAGGTGCCAATATGAGCGTCTGACAGGGCAAGAACCCAAACCGCAATCGCTCCCCAGCCTTTGCCCCCAAGCCTGTTCGTTACAATCCAAAGACCTGTTAAAAAGAGAAAACTCACAGCAAGCGCGAAATAACGCGCCTCGCGCAATCCTGCGCCAAACCAGTATTGAGCATACCCGGGAATAAGAAAGGCGAGAGGGGATTTATTCGTCCAAAATCCATACTCTTGAAACGGGTGATATTCCCCACGCGCAAACGCAAGCCCTTTGAAGAGATACGCGCCTTCATCGCCGATAGACAGAGCAGAATGAGCGAAATAAAGAGACTTTCCAATATAAATTATCACTCCGATGAAAGTGATAATTTCAATCACATACGGATACTTCTTAACAGCATTCATCGCAAAGATTATTTGCCGTTCAAACGCGCAAGATCTGCATCCACCATCATCGTGACGAGTTCCTTGAAGCTGACAGAAGGCTCCCAGCCCAACTTGGAGCGCGCCTTCGAGGGGTCGGAGATCAACAGGTCCACTTCGGCGGGGCGGTAGAAGCGTTCATCTTGCACGACGAATTCTTTGTAATCCAAGCCCACATGAGCGAAGGCGATCTCGCAAAACTCGCGCACGGCATGGGTCTCGCCCGTGCCGATGACAAAGTTGTCGGGTTCATCCAGTTGCAACATGCGCCACATGGCTTCGACGTAATCGCCCGCAAAGCCCCAATCGCGTTGGGCTTCAAGGTTGCCGAGGCGGAGTTCCTTCGCCAGTCCGAGTTTGATGCGGGCGACGCCGTCGGCGATCTTGCGCGTGACGAATTCCAATCCGCGGCGCGGACTCTCGTGATTGAACAGAATCCCCGAAACGGCGAACATATTGAACGACTCGCGATAGTTGACGGTGATCCAATGTCCGTACACTTTCGCCACACCATACGGACTGCGCGGATAGAACGGCGTCTCTTCGCTTTGCGGCACTTCAAGCACCTTGCCGTACATCTCGCTCGACGACGCCTGATAAAAACGGATCTTCGGGTTGATGAAGCGGATGGCTTCCAACATGCGCGTCACGCCAAGCGCGGTGATCTCGCCCGTCAACGCGGGCTGGTTCCACGAGGTCGGCACGAACGATTGCGCGGCGAGGTTATACACTTCGGTGGGTTTGTATTCTTCGAGGAACGAAAGCAATGAGCCTTGATCGTGCAAGTCGCCTTGAACAACGGTGATGTCGTCCAGTAAATGATTGATGCGTTCATAGGTCATCGTGCTGGAACGACGAGCCACGCCGATCACGCGATAGCCTTTGGCAAGCAATAGCTCGGCGAGGTACGAACCGTCTTGACCTGTGATGCCTGTAATGAGAGCGGTGGGCATAAATCTCCTAATCCAAAATTCAGTGACTGAATTATAACCGATAAAACGTCCCACAGGTTTTTTGAATCACTGAGTTTCGTTAGGAAACCTGTGGGACGATTCCATCGCGCGCCGTTTATCCAGCCACCAACCGCCGCCCAGAATAGCCCCCCACAAGCCAACGATCAACGCGATCATCACCGCGAACGGCAACTGTCCGCCCACGTAAAAATATCGGCTTGCGTACCATTGCGCGAAGATCAAAATGAAAACCACCTCACATGCCACAACGCGCGCGAACCATGCATTGCGAGTCTCGCGCCACCACACCCAAACAATTCCCGCGATGAGAGCCTGCCACATGAACATGATCGTCCGATAGCGCGGATTATCCCACTGGTCGCCTCCACCTCGAAGAGCGGCGAGCAGGATCCACGTCCAGACAAGAAGCGAGAGCCAGATGAAGATGCTGCGACTGCTCTCGCCACGCTTCGCTCCGACGGGGAGGCTTGCCCCGGCTAACGTCGAAAGGATCAACAGGGGAAGCAGGGCATACCATCCCAGCGCGCGCAACACGTAGATGATCTTCCAGATCGGGAGCGTCGGCACGACCAGCGCGGCGGGGAGCACGGGTTGAAGAATCCCGTAGACCGCGACGAACGGAAGCCGCACCCCCTCAGGCATCTCGTCGAACAGTTTTTGCACCCAGCCCGATTCGCGCTCGATCTGATAGACGTTCCATTTGACCGAGAGTTGAATCCAATCGTTGAGCACAGATAACGGAGAGGTCGTGTCGAACACACCCTTCCGATTGAGCGACGACGATAGCGCGAACAAACCGATCAGAAACACAATCGCAAAGATGAGGATCGGCTTCCACGAGATGCTCGCGCGTTCGCGTGAGAAGAACATCCAGCCTGCGAAGATGAACAGCGTCGCTACGGCAACCGATGGGGAAAAGAGCAACATGCCGAGGAGGCTGAGACCAAGAGCAATTCGCGGCGCTTTGGAGTCAGACGGTTTGCCGTCCGATTGCGCTCCAAAAACGAATCCCCAAAACGCCACCGCAGATAAGGTCATCAAATATGGTTCGCGCATGGCAGAGCCGCCCAACAAAACGGATTCAGGGTACAGCGCGAAGATCCACACAGATGCCCATGCCGCTTTGTTGCCAAACGTCGCGCCTGCCGCCTTCCATAAAAATGGAAGTCCCAGCGCGGCAACGAACGCCGCCAGCAGGATCATCATCAATGGGCGGTGCGCGTCAGGTGAAAGGTAACGGTAGACAAACCCGCTCAACGCCAACAGCCCGCCATATTGATCGGAGGAATACTCCCGGCTGAACGCGTCGAAGACCGGCTCGTCTGAAACCGCCAACCTCCACGCCTGCTCATCGCGCCGGTGCGCGTCGGTGTAAGTGTAGCCAGCCAAACCATCTTTGGAATTTTGATACCCGTAGACCGGCAACAGTTCATACGCCGCGACACCGCCCGCCAAACGGATGGCAAACGCAAACGCTACGATCCAAGCCAGGGTTCTTCCGCTTCCCGCCCATTTTGTGGAGGCGACAAGCGCTAGCAATGCCAGCAAAAAGAGGGCAGAGAAACCGAGCCAGCCCGGCAACCAATTTGCCCCCTGAAACCACGACAAAACTGCCCCCGAAACGAGGGCAGTCGGAAGTGTCCAAAAAACATCTTGCTTATTGAGATTCATCGGGGTAATTCTACCCCAATCTCCTTGCCCCGCTTCTACAAGCCGAGCGGCTTTGCCCGGAATAATCTGCGATGGGCAGATCGCATGCAGGCGTCCATCACCACTTGCAATCCCGCCTCGCGCGCTTTCTGCGCGGCTTCTTCGTTGACGATGCCCTCCTGCATCCACACCACCTTTGCACGAATCTTGATGGCTTCCTCCACAACAGGCGGCACATCCTCGGGCTTGCGGAAGACCTGCACCACGTCCACCGCTTCGGGGATGGAAGATAGATCGGGATACGCCTTCTCGCCCATGATCTCGGTTGCGGATGGGTTCACGGGGATGATCCTGTATCCTTGATCTTTGAGATACTGCACGATTCCAAAACTTTCTTTTGCGGGGTTCGACGATAATCCCACCGCCGCAACCGTCTTTGCCGATAAAAGGATATCTTTCATTTCTTTTTCGCTGTTCATGCTTCATTCTCCTTCGAGCAAGTATACAGGTACACACGGAAACAGGTAAACACGGTGTGGCACAGTTATATACTTGTCTACGTGTTTACCTGTGTACGTCATCAATCTTGATCGGCAACACTGCCTTGAACACGGTCTCGCCTGGCTTCGACTTTACCAGCAACTGCCCGCGATGATGATTGGCGATGATGTCGTGCGAGATGTGCAAGCCGAGTCCCGTTCCGCTCCCTGGCGGCTTGGTGGTGAAGAACGGCTCATAGATTCGCATCAGAATATCCTCAGGAATACCGGGACCGTTATCCATGATTTCAACGACTACATTATGGTCTTCAATATATGTTCGCAAAATGATCACACCGCTTCCATCCATCGCGTCCACAGCGTTATCAATAATATTCGTCCACACTTGATTTAACTCGCTGGCGTACGCTTCGATGCGCGGCAGGTTGGGCGCATACTCGCGCTTCACCGTTACGCCTTGTTTCAATTTGTGTTGCATGATGACCAGCGTGTTTTCGAGTCCCTCATGCACGTCCACTTCCAACAGCGGCGCCTGATCGAGATAGGAATATGATTTCATCGCGCGCACGATCCCCGCAACACGCGCGGCGGTCAACTGCACTTCCGAAAGCAATTCCATCATCAAGCAACTTGCGCCAAGCCACTGAACGGACAACTGGAATGATACGGATGTCTTCAACTCTTTCAGCGATTCGATCGTCCACCCACAGTTGACCATTGCAGGCGCAAGTTCCCACGCAGATTCAACTCCACTCGCTTCCAACCACGCTTGAAGCTGGTCAACCAAGTCAATTTTTTCCAACGCCTCAAGTTTGACCCGCGACTCGAATCGTCGCGCCGACTCGCTCATCAATTGATTCAACCAGTCCGTTTGATTCTCTTTGAACGCGACCGATTCGATCTCGTGAGTCAACGCCTGCCACTTGACGAGCATCCTCTGCAACTCAGCCGCGCTCCTCTGCGCCGCCGCGGCAGGATTGTTCAACTCGTGCGCCAACCCCGCGCTCAACGTGCCCAACGCCGCCATCCGTTCTTGCTGATGGAGCAAGGCATCGTTTTGGCTGAGGCGGTTCATCACCCAATGCAAAACAGCCAGCGCCGCCGTTGAACTCGTGGACAGTAAATTTTCAAAGGCTTCGGGTGATATCCGCAACACTTCACAATCGGTGATCGCTTGGACGCTTGCCGAACGCGGCGAGCGCGAGAGCAACGCCATTTCGCCCAACACATCGCCTGGATTCCGCACGTCAATTTTAATGAGCGACTGCCCCGATTGTTTGCTGACTTCAAACTCACCCCTCACCACCACGAACGCCGCGTCGCCGTCATCTCCCTGCTTCATCAGAAACTCCCCCGCACGCAAAGAGACAGGCTTGGCATCCTCCATGAGTTGTTGCAACTCGGAGTCGGTCAAGCCTTCGAAGAGGGGTGATTTGCGGAGGTCGGAGAGGTTCATGTCATTTATACATCGGTGGTTGAGTAGACACGAGCGAAGCGAGTGTCGTACACCTGCACCCACCGCAGGTGCGGTGTCGAAACCACCACATCTTCAAGTTAGCCGTTGTTTGAATCAAACTCGTTGGTTTCGATACGCCCTTCGCAACGAACGCTCAGGGCTACTCAACCAACGGAAACTTACAACCCTTTCAAATACTCCTTCATCAACGCGTACGCGATCGCGCCCTCTCCAACCGCGGAGGCGACGCGGTGATTCGTTCCGTAGCGCACATCACCTGCCGCGAAAATTCCAGGCGTGGAGGTTTCCAAAAGAAACGGATCCCGTTCGAGGGTCCAGCCTTGAGGCGTTTTCTTATCCTTCATCAAATCGGGACCCGTGTAAATGTATCCTTTGTCGCTGCGCAGAGTTAAATCCGCAACGAGTTGGCTTTGCGGGCGCACGCCGATGAACACGAACAATGCCGAGGCGTTGCACGTCTGCGTTTCATCCGTCTTCGTATTTTTGATGACGATCGCTTCGAGCGTGTTGCTTCCCTGCACTTCGAGCAGATCGGTGTCGGTGAGAATTTCGATCTTCGAGTTGCCGCGCATCGCGTCCACGAGATGTTTCGACGCGGTGGGTTCGTGTCCGCGCACCAACACCGTGACCTTGCGCGCGAATTGACTGAGATAGATCGCGCCCTGCGCGGCAGAGTTCGCGCCGCCCACCACGAACACATCGCCATCTTTGTAATTCATCGCCTCGGTGTACGCCGCGCCATAATAAATTCCCGCGCCTGTGAGTTTGTCGCCGCCTGGCATCTTCAACATGTGGAACGACGCGCCTGTTGCGATGAGAACCGCGTGACAGGATATCTCAGCCCCATCTTTTAACTTGACGATACGATACGCTTCATTCACGACGATTTGGCTTGCCTCCTGCGCCGACAGAATCTCGACCCCGAACTTTTTCGCCTGCGTGACCGCGCGCCGCGTGAGATCGTCGCCAGAGATTCCTGTTGGGAAGCCGAGATAATTTTCGATCCGTGGGCTTGAGCCAGCCTGCCCGCCTGGCGCGGCTTTCTCGATGACGAGACATTTGTATCCCTCCGAGCCAGCATACACCGCCGCGGCAAGACCCGCAGGTCCACTGCCGATGATGATGATGTCGTAAAACGGAAGCGCGGCGCGCGTTTGCAATCCCACTTTGTCTGCGAGTTCTTGCAGGTTGGGTTCGATCAACACGTTGCCATCGGGGAAAAAGATGACGGGTAGTTTTGTCTCAGCCGAAACGCCTTCGACCAACTTTTCCGCGTTGGAATCTTTTTCGATGTCAAGCCATTGATAGGGAATCTGGTGCCGCGTGAGAAAATCTTTCACTTGATGACTGCCCAGCGACCACAACGTCCCCGCCACGCGGATTCCCTCATACGGCATCCGCGCGTGCGCTTTCCAGTCTTCAAGCAATTCATCCAGAATCGGATACAGCCGTTCGCTGGGCGGATGCCATGGCTTCATCAGGTAGTAATCGAGCCGCACTTCGTTGATCGAGTCAATCGCGGCTTGGGTGTCGGCGTAGGCGGTGAGCAGGACTCGTTTGGCTTGCGGATAGGTCGTCATCGCCTCGGCGAGAAATTCCGTGCCGCTCATTTCGGGCATCCGTTGGTCAACCAAAAACAGCGCGACCGTTTCGTTGCGCTGTTCCATCTTCTTCAAATAATCGAGAGCCGCTTTGCCAGAATTGATGGGGAGGATGCGATAATCCTGCCCGTAGTGCGAGCGCAGGTCACGTTCGATGGAGTTCAAAACGGAGGGGTCGTCGTCTATCGAAAATATGACAGGCTTGGGCATGAAGCGGATTTTATCATTGGAAAGGGAATCGGGACGCTGATTCACGCAGATAAACGCAGATTTTCTTTTTTGAATCAGCGTTGGTCAGCGTTTTTCAGCGTCCAAAATGGTTTTGGAAAAGACTGCGTCTCGAAAGTTTATCGGTTCTTGAGTTGTCTCAATGTCGCTGGAGAAAACATGAACCAAACACAAACAGAAACAGAAACAAAATCAGAATTCTCGATCCACCCGAAGACACAGATCGGGCATATCTCGCTCACCGTTGCGAATCTCGACAACCAGATCGCTTTCTATCAACAGGCGATGGGATTCAAACTGCACTGGAAGGAAAACGGAAAAGCGGGGCTGGGCGCTGGAGGGGCGGACATGCTGAGGTTGGTGGAGCAGGCAGACGTCAAGAAATACCGAGGCGTGACGGGGTTGTATCACGTCGCGTATCTCTTTCCGAATCGCCGCGAGTTGGCGATCGCGGTCGGTCGTCTGTTCGCGTTGAAATATCCCAACTCGCCCACCGATCACATTATGACGAAGACCACGTATCTCGATGATCTTGAACACAACGGCATCGAACTATACGCCGAGTCGCCCGAAGACGGCACATGGACGATGAAAGATGGAAAATACATCACGCTCCGCAAAGACGGTTCCCTCAGCGATGGGCGCGAGCCGCTCGATGTGGACGCGCTGTTCGAGAATTTGAACGAAGGCGACAAGTTGGACGCGCCCATCCCGCCCGACGCGCGAATCGGTCACGTCCATTTGCATGTGCGCAATTTGGATGAAGCGGTGGATTTCTATCACGGCGTTCTTGGATTCGATGTGATGGGCAACGTGAAAGATTTTCAAATGGCGTTCGTTTCCGCGGGCGGATATCATCACCACCTCGGGCTCAACACCTGGCAGGGACGCGGCGCGCCGCCGCCTCCGCCCGACGCGGTAGGTCTGCGTTTCTTCACCATCGAGTTGCCGAATCAAAAAGCATACGATGAAGTCGTCGCGCGCGTGGACAAGGCGGGCATCCCGTCGAATCAAATTGATGAGGGGTTGTTGATCTACGATCCTTCGCAGAATGGCGTTGTGTTGAGTGTGGCAAAGTAGTGCGAGATACTATCTCGCACTACAAAAACATCCGAAGTCATGTTGATTTCGGATGTTTTATTTAATCGTCTTCACCATACGGACGCTATCGTAATAATCGTTCGGACCCCACTCACGCACCGCTTCTTCCAACGGGACGGCTGTTCGCACGAACCCGACCTTTTCATACGCCCGCATCGCCCGCACATTCCGCGCCGACGGCTGGACCATGAACTGCTCCACGCCGAATCGTTTCGCGAGAAAATCACAAAGCGCATCCAGCGCGTCTGAACCGAAGCCTTTGCCGCAAAATTGTTCGGCGCGCATCCACATATCCAGTTCGACGCGTTTGATTCCGTCTTTTGTATTAATGTCGTTGAAATAGATCTGTCCCACATCTTCCTCGTCCACTTGCATAATAAAACATCTGCCCTGTTCGGTAACCGCGCCCTCAAAGAAATGGGACGTGTGATCTTCGGAAAATTCCTCCCATGTGGCTGGCAGAGAATCAGGGAAGGTTGGTTCGCCTGCCATGCTGGCGGTTAAGTCCGAGTGAGCGAACCAGTCATAGATTCGTTTTCGATCATCCAGCGTGGATAATCGCAGGGCGATGAGTCTGCCGTGAATGATCTTGTCATCCACTTTTCAACACCTTCACTACATTCCTTCCACTCGCCCCGCTGACTCCCCCTCCGCCATGGACTCCGCTTCCGCACAGATATAAATTATCAATCGGCGTTTTGTGATTCGACCAGCCTGGGATCGGTCGCATGAACAGGAATTGATCGAGCATGAGTTGTCCGTGGTTGATGTCGCCTTCGGTGAGACCGTAGGTCTGTTCGAGATCGAGAGGCGTGATTACTTTGAGATTAGAGACTTGAGATTGGAGATTGGGGAAGTATTCGCTTAGAGTTTCTATCGCTACTTTCTCAACCTTCTTAGTCTCCAGTCTCCAGTCTCCATTTTTTAGGTGGTATGGAGCGAATTGGAAATGAATCGAAACCACATTCCCTGAAGTTGTAATTTCAAGATATGGCTTTTCTGAAATTTCTCCGTATTTGGCTGAGTCATAGGCTTTCTCTAAATATTTGATGGATGGCGCGACGCACAATGTCCCTTCGGGAATTCCATGATTTCCATTAACTTGTAAATGAACCTTCGCCACCGATCCGCGCATTTTGATGGATTGTGTGTGCCAGACGAATTCGGGAGGCAAGTCCTGCGCGCCGACGAGCTTGAGCAAGGTATGCTTTGGGTCTGCGGAGGAGAGAATCACATCCGCAGAAATTTCTTCGCCGTTCGATAAGACAACTCCTTTGGCGATTTGATTTTCGATTTTGATTTTTGCAACTTCGGAATCGGTCCGAATCTCACCGCCGAAAGATTTGACGGCATTCGCCAACGCAGATGTAATTTCACCCGCCTTACCGACATTTGCATGTGACAATCCACCGCGATTCAACCAATTATGAATTAACGTATATCCCGTCCCAGCGGACATCGGTCCCAGCGTGGAGTTATGAATCGCAACTGAAGCAATCGCGGCGCGGACGATTTCCGATTCAAAATATTCCTCCACCAACTCTTGAGCAGACATGGGCAAGGCGCGAATGAAGTTGAGCATGTCCTTTCTGCCAGCCAAACGCAGTTCGAGACCTAATTCCAAAAGTCCATAGCCATCGCGTAGACTCATATTCTTCGGCAAGCGCGGCATGATGGTTGCATACGCGGCATCAAGAATGCTCGCGGCTTTATCCATAAAGCGGACGAATTCATTCCATCGGCTTGCATCTTTTTCAGAGAAGCGTTTTATGGATTCTTCGTTGAGGGTTAAATGATTTCCATCAGGTTGTAGAGAGATAAAATCAGGTTTTTCTGTAACAGTTGGAAGTGATAACTTTAAATCTTTGATAATGTCAGATCTTAACATTCCACCTGCTTGCACAGAATCAACAGTGAAGTTTTCGCCGAAAGATTCAGTCACCACCGAACCGCCGACGATGGAGCGGCGTTCGAGGACTAAAACTTTTTTGCCTTGCTTGGCAAGATATGCAGCGGCAACTAAGCCGTTGTGTCCCGCCCCGATAATGATGTGATCGTAGTGATTTGTCATGAATAATTCCTTTTATCGCATTGTATAATTGTCGCAACTACATTCTGAAGGGCGTAATCTATGTTTGACTTCTTTCTGATTCTTTGCTTTGGCTCTCTTGGCTTGATGATTTTTGTGCTTGGTATCCTGATTGGCTTTTCAATCAAGAATTCATATCGTTCCAGACTTTTATTAAATCAAAATCGTGGCGAAGCGGCTGTGCGAAAGGTAATAACTTCAAATTTCAAATCGCCAAATTTTCATTTACTCAACAATGTAACAATTCCTTTTCAAGATGGAACTACTCAAATTGACCATGTTTTGATTTCAACTAAAGGAGTGTTTGTGATTGAGGTGAAAAACTACTCTGGTTGGATTTTCGGAAATGAAAAGTCAAAGCAATGGATGCAGTCTATTTATAGGGTTAAGAGTCAGTTTCAAAATCCTATTCACCAAAATTTCCATCACGTAATAGCTATGCAACAACTTCTCGAATTTCTTCCTAAGGAACAAATTCACTCTATCGTAGTGTTTAGCGGAAGTGCGGAATTTAAGTCTCCTATTCCAAAAGGTGTTTTTTATCTGAGGCAATTGAGCAATCACCTAAATACTTTTCAAGAGGATGTGATTTCTTTGAATCGTCTTGAATTTTGTGTTGGGCGGCTTGAATGTAAACGCTATGACCTAACAAGAGCAACTGACATCCAACATCGAGCGTACTTGATGAAAAAGTTTGGCGACTAAGCCTAAAGCGTAAACCAAACTCCAATCAACAGAACCAACTTCCAGTCAAGAAAGAAGCGAAAGCCAGACGATGGACGATAGACCGTAGACGATGGACCATCGTCAGCGGTCTATCGTCTAATTACCATCCTTCAAAATCTCCTTCGCCGCCAACATCCCCGCCGCGCCCATTACCCCGCCACCAGGATGTGCGCCGCTTGCGCCGAAATAATAACCTTTGAGCGGCGTGCGGAAGTCCGCCCATTGCGGCGTGGGGCGCAGGAAAAAGATTTGATGCAGTAACAACTCGCCGTGAAAAATATTTCCGCCCGTGATGCCCGCGATGCGTTCGATATCTTTTGGCGAGATCACTTGCATGCCCACAATACATTTGCGGATGTTCGGCGCATACTGCTCGATGGTCGAGATGACGGCTTCACCGAGTTCGTCGCGTTTTTCGTCGCTCCATCCGCCCTCCAAATCATACGGCGCATATTGCACAAAACACGACATCACATGCTGACCAGGCGGCGCCATATCGGGGTCAATCATCGAAGGGAAAATCATATCGAGATACGGCCGCTTCGAAATCTGCCCATACTTCGCGTCGTCATACGCCCGTTCAATATAATCAATGCTCGGGCTGATCGAAACCGCGCCGCGATGCAGAATCGATTCGTGTCCTTTTTCAAATGGCATTGCCGTAAAGTTTGGCAGTTCGCTCAATGCGATATTAACTTTTCCCGACGAACCGCGCGTGCGAAAATTTTGAATGGACGTGACAAAATCATCAGGCAAATATTTTTGTTCAACGAATTGCAGGAACGTCCGTTTTGGATCGGCGGCAGACATGACGACTTTGGATTGAATCTCGTCGCCATTTTCTAGGATGACACCCACTGCGCTTCCATTCTTGACCTTGACCTGACTCACCGAACAATCGACTCTGATCTCCACCCCCAGCGCTTGCGCCGCGTTAAGGATGGAGCCGCTGACTCCGCCAGAGCCGTTCTTGGCAAAACCCCACGCGCGAAACGCGCCGTCAATTTCGCCCATGTAATGATGGAGCAGAACATACGCCGTCCCAGGCGAGCGCGGACCGAGAAACGTGCCGATGATTCCGCTGGCGGCTTTTGTCCCTTTGAGCGCGTCGGTCTCGAACCACTCTTCCAGCAAATCTGCCGACGATTGCGTGGCAAGTTTGGCAATTGTATAAAGTTCTTTTTCTTTTAGGCTTGCCGCATATTGACCGACTTTCAATAATCCCAGCATGTCACGAATACTTAACGAAGATGGGTCGGGCGGAATCAAATTGATGATGGGCTTGATCGCTTTTGCGGCGCGCGCCATCACACGCGCATACTCGTCATACGCTTCTGCATCTTTCGGCGAGTGACGATAAATCTCACGGCGGGTCAGATCGTGATCATCCCACGCGGCGAGATAATCCCCGTTTTCCATCGGCGTGAATGTGCTTGGCAACGGCAGAATCTTCAATCCATGCTTCGGCAATTCCAAATCACGGATGATCTCTGGGCGCAACAGACTCACCACATACGAAAACTCGGTGAACTTGAACCCAGGGAAAATTTCCTCCGTCACCGCCGCCCCGCCGACGATGTGCCTGCGCTCCAGCACGACAACCTTCTTGCCCGCTTTGGCTAGGTAAGCCGCGGCAACAAGTCCGTTATGCCCACCGCCGATGATGATTGCGTCGTATTGATTGGATGTCATGAACAATTCCTTCTCCATGTTTTCAACAATAATGAAATGTCGATATTAATCCACGCGCCAAATAGGTCAAGAAAAAAGCGAAAATATAGGCTCAAAAAACACCTCCCATAAATTTTACCCGAGAGCGACAAAGTCGCCACTGCTAAAGACGCGCTCCTTTTATGTCAAACCTCGAACGAGTTGACGTCTTCCGATCTGCGTCCAGCCAGATCAAAATTTCTTAAGGCTTGCGAAATCCCTTCCTTTCGATTCCGTTAGGTCGACCATTGCATAATTGTTGTGCGTCCGCAAACCTATTGCAAAGCACAAGTGGATGACTCCGTGCTATCCTGTGCGCATGGAAATATTCCTGTTCGCCGCGACATCAATGCTCATCGCAGTTTTCATCACCGATACATTTCAAAAGCGGCGCGCCTTCCTGTGCCAGCAGGTTGAGGTCGCAAAGCAACAGCCGACGATCAGGAAATAGTTTCATTCTCTCCTCAGCGCACAAGAGCCGGGTCTCCTCCCCGGCTCTTGTGCCGTTAAATGATAGGTGAAGCCCAATCTCCACCGCGTGACGAATATCTGCGAACGGACGGTGTTCATTGTGACGGGTGAAATGAAAGAGATCAAAGCGACGGATGATGAGTTCTGGAAGGGACAGCATTCGTGAGGCGGTAAGTGGTAATTGGTAAATAGTAATTGAACAGCGCGGACATTGAATATTGTCCGCGCTGTTCCTTGTTTACGTGTTTATTTTTTTACCTGTCTACTTGGTTTACCCCTCACCCCATCCTCCCCGTGATGTATGCCTCCGTCAATTCTTGCTTCGGTTTCGTGAACATGGAATTGGTCTCTGCAAACTCCACCAACTCGCCCAGCCAGAACAGACCTGTGTAATCGGACACGCGCGCGGCTTGTTGCATGTTGTGGGTGACGATGACGATGGTGTAATCCTGTTTCAGTTCGGCGATGAGTTCCTCCACGCGCAGGGTGGCGATCGGGTCGAGCGCGGACGTGGACTCGTCCATCAGGATCACTTCGGGTTGCACGGCAATGACGCGGGCGATGCACAGTCGTTGTTGCTGACCGAGCGCGAGACTCAGCGCATCGGCTTTGAGGTCGTCTTTCACGTCGTCCCACAGCGCGGCGCGTTCGAGGCTTTCACGGACGACCTTGTCCATGTCCACATCCATGCCCATCACGCGCGGACCGAACGCCACGTTGTCGTAAATGGACTGCGGAAACGGATTTGGCTTCTGGAACACCATCCCCACGCGCTGACGTAGGTTGACCACGTCCATTGTTGAGCCGTAGATATCTTCACCGTTGAGGAGAATCTTCCCGTCCACGCGGGTGCCTGCGATGGTGTCGTTCATCCGATTGAGGCAACGCAAAAACGTGGACTTGCCGCATCCCGACGGACCGATGAGCGCGGTCACTTTGCGCGGCTGGATCTCGATGTTGATGTTCGAAAGCGTCTTCGCGTTGGGATTGTAGTAAAAGTCCAAGTTTTGGACGGAGAAAGCACTCATGCGATGATTTTATCAGAACAAGGCTTGCGTTGAGTTTGTCGAAACGATGAAAGCTTGCCCTGAGCCGCGTCGAAGGGATGAAGTCCGCTTTTGTTCCCTTCACAATTAATCGAGCAATAAATCGAACCACTCCCGAAATACATCGGGACATGTGAGACACGGAGACACTGAGAAAACCCAATTAAAAACTCCGTGACTCAGTGTCTCCGTGGTTCAAACAGAGTGAAAGGATTGCTCGGTTTCATTGTTAATCTGCGATACGTCCATGCGCGGCTGATGCGGGAGAAAATATTGAAGAAACAGAATCAGCCCGAAGGGAGTCCGAAGCGCAGTTCTTCATCCAGTGAATGCTTTCGACTATAATTCGTCCCAATGAAGCGCATCTTTATTTTCTTTCTTCTTTCCTCTTTCATTATTGTCTCTTGTAGTCCATCGTCACAATCCCCATCCAACCCGTCAACAAAATATATCGAAAACAAAGGCTCGGATACGATCGTGAATCTCGCGCTCGCGTGGGCGGAGCGATACCAGAACGAACACGCCGATGTGCGCATTTCGGTGACGGGCGGAGGCAGTGGCACGGGCATCGCCGCGCTGATCAACAACACCGTGGACATTGCGAGCGCGTCGCGCAGTATTAAAGAGGAAGAGATCGAAGCGGCGAAGGCGAACGGCGTGAATCCTGTGGAGCATGTCATCGCGCGTGATGCGATTGCGGTGATTGTGAATCCCAAGAACCCCGTTTCGGAATTAACGCTCCAACAGATCGCCGATATTTACAGCGGCAAGATCAACAACTGGATCGAAGTCGGCGGCGAAGACAGACCCATCGTGCGGCTCTCGCGCGAGACCAACTCGGGAACGCACGTCTATTTTTTAGAAACGGTCTTGCGGTTGGGTGATAAAGAAAATAAAACATTGTTTTCAACAGATACATTGCTATTGCCTTCATCGGAGGGTATCATTCTCGAAGTGCGTCAAAACCCGAACGCGATTGGCTATGATGGCTTGGGCTACGTGCCTCACGATTTGAAAATGATCGCAATCGCAAAAGAAGACGGCGCGCCATACGTTTTGCCCGCCATTGCAACCGTCAACGATAAAAGTTATCCCATTGCGCGCGATCTGTACATGTATACGGACGGCGAACCGACGGGCGTCGTCAAGGAATATCTCGATTGGATTCTTTCAGATGAAGCGCAGGAAATCGTGGCAGAACTTGGCTTTGTGCCTGTGGAGTGATTCTTAAACACGAAGGCTTGCACTGAGCCTGTCGAAGTGACACGAAGTACACAAAGTTGTGTTTGAGTGATAGTTGTGAAGCCTTACCCTAGACCATCACGAAAGAGGATCGAAAAGAAACCCTCAAGTTATGCTGACCTTAAACCTTAGTGACCTTAGTGTCCTTCGTGGTAAAAAGACTTCTGGTAAAAAAACAATATGGAAAAATCTTTGAACTGGCGTGAATTCATCATCACCCGACTCATCCAAGCCTCGGGCTACTCAGCCATCGTGTTCGTCGCGCTGATCTTTTTCTTCCTCATCCGCGAAGGAACGCCAACCTTCGGCGAAGTAAATCTCTCCAACCTCTTCAGCGCGCGCTGGTATCCCATCGAAAATTATTTCGGCATCTTGCCGCTCATCACAGGCTCGCTCGTCGTCACCATCGGCGCGATGCTCATCGCCTTCCCGCTCGGCATCGGCACCGCAGTGTACATCGCGGAGATCGCCCCGCGTTGGATGCGCGAGATTCTCAAACCTCTTGTGGAATTGCTTGGCGGACTCCCCTCGGTCGTGTTGGGATTTCTTGGGATTCTGCTCGTCTCCCCGTTCTTGCGCGTCTTTCTCGACCTTCCAACTGGTCTCACAGCGTTTACTGGGTCCCTCCTCCTCGGCGGGATCGCCGTCCCAACCATCGTGTCCGTTGCGGAGGATGCTCTCGACGCAGTCCCGCGTTCGTATCGTGAAGGCGCGTGGGCATTAGGCGCGACGCGCTGGCAGACGATCTGGCGCGTGACATTGCCCGCCGCGAAATCGGGCGTGCTCACCGCCGTCATGCTCGGTATCGGACGCGCCATCGGCGAAACAATGACCGTGATGATGGTGACGGGCAACGCGCCCGTGTTGGCGGTCAAACTCGGCAGTTGGTTCTCCCCCGTCCGCACGATGACGGCGACCATCGCCGCAGAGATGGGCGAGGTCGCAAATGGAAGCGTCCACTATCACACGTTGTTCTTCATCGGCATGGTGTTGTTCCTGATCTCGTTGGGCGTCAACATCGCCGCGTCGTCGGTTGTCTTCCGCGCCAAGAAACGGGCGGAGAGGATCCTTTCCTGAACGGGACTTACGCAGTTGGCGGGCAGTTCGATTTGCCAAGCAAATCGTGCCGCCGCCGCAGTGCAACTACGGCGCTACAGGGTTAACTGCGTAAATCTACGGAAAATACTTTCTGTTAACCATGCTTGACAAAAAGTATGGCATTGTGTAAAGTATAGATATGATTATCGAGAGAGACATCTACAAATCGATTGCTCCTGTGCTTCAATCTCCTGAAGCAATTGTTATTACAGGAATGAGGCGGGTCGGGAAAACCACCCTGCTTAACTATATCTATGAACAAATACCTTCCCAAAACAAACTATATCTCGACCTTGAAAATCCTCGCAACCAACTCTATTTTCAAGAAGTGGACTATAACGCCGTAAAAAAGAATCTGGAGTTGCTGGGCTTGCAAAAAGATTCGCGCGCGTATGTGTTTCTGGATGAGATCCAATGGGTAAAACAACTGCCTTCCGTTGTGAAATACCTCATTGATACCTATCAAATCAAATTCATTTTGAGCGGGTCTTCCAGTTTTTACCTGAAGAATCAGTTTTCCGAATCGTTGTCAGGACGCAAATTTATTTTCGAACTCTATCCCCTGAACTTTTCCGAGTTCTTGCGAATTCAACAGGCGCCCGTGCCTCAGGAAAAATATACGCAGGCGTCGCCCGCCCTGTACGCCACCTATAAATCCTATGTGGATGAATACTTGAAGTTTGGCGGATTCCCAGGCGTTGTGGTGAAAACGACCGAGGCTGAAAAACGCGCCGCGCTCGATGATATTTTCACTTCCTATTATCAATTGGAGGTGTTGCAATTTAGCGATTTTCGCAAGAGTCATAAATTAAGAGATTTGCTTTTCCTGGTCATGGAGCGGACGGGCTCCAAATTCGACGCCCAGAAACTTGCGACCGTTTTGGGGGTCGCGCGACAGACGTTGATGGAATACATGGCTTTTCTGGAAGGCACGTATTTCATCAAAATCATCAAGCCTCATACGGTTAATAAAGACGTGGAGATCCGCAAGTCGGGAAAGATCTATGTGTGCGACCCTGGTCTCGTTCGTCAATTCTCCCAAGTGGACGAGGGCGCCTTGTTTGAAAATGCTGTTTTTTGGAATTTGCCGCAGACGGAAAGAGTGCAATACTATCAACGAAAGAACGGCGCGGAGATCGATTTTGTCGTCAACGGCAGTCATGCGTATGAAGCAAAACTTCACGCCAGTCGGGAAGATTTTAATAAACTGCAAAATCTCGCGCGAAATATCGGCATCGAAACTGCCAGCATCGTCAGTCGCGAGTATGTTTCCATACAAAATGCGTTGTACCTGTTCAATTTATGAAATCCATCGCCAAACTCTTCACCCTCAACCGCCACCTCACCGAACGAATCGGATTCACCGCCATCACCCTCATGGCGATAATCACTGTGTTGCCCATTGTTGGCACGGTCATCTACATCCTCGTCCAGGGCGCGCCCGCGATCTCGTTGGAATTCATCACAGGCTTTCCGCGTGACGGGATGCGCGCAGGCGGAATCCTGCCTGCCATCATCGGCACGTTGTATCTCGCGCTTGGCACAGCCATATTTTCTGTTCCGTTGGGGATCGCCGCCGCCATTTATCTTTCTGAATATGCCTCCGACACGCCGCTGACTCGCACAATTCGAATCGCCATCATCAACCTCGCAGGGATTCCATCCGTCGTCTATGGATTATTCGGGCTGGGACTGTTCGTGCTCTTCCTCAACTTCGGCACATCCATCCTCGCCGCGTCGCTGACTCTTTCGATCATGACCCTGCCCGTTATCATCAGCACAGCAGAGGAGGCGTTACGCGCCGTGCCTCAATCGTTCCGCACCGTGAGCATCTCCCTCGGCGCGACTCGCTGGCAGACCATCCGTCGAATCGTTCTAAAAGAAGCGTTGCCTGGCATCCTCACAGGCGTCATCCTCGGTCTCAACCGCGCTGTTGGTGAAACCGCGCCAATTTTGTTCACAGGAGCCGCGTTCTTTTTGCCGCGCCTCCCCAACTCACCCTTCGACGCGACGATGGCATTGCCATATCACCTCTTTGTGATCTCAACGCAAGTCCCTGAGATGCCAGTAAAAATTCAATACGGCACTGCGCTTGTGTTGCTTGCCTTTGTGTTGACCATGAATCTCATCGCCACCGTCATCCGTTCGCGGGCGAGGGCGAGGAGGCAATGGTGAGTTCGTTACGCAATACGCAGTACGGAGTATCGTATTGCGTATTGCGTACTGTGTACTGCGTAAACAATGAACAAAATTCTAATTGAGAACCTCTCCCTCCAATACTCCGACGGCACCGAGTCGCTACGGGATGTCAGCCTCAACATTCGTCAGAACGCGGTGACGGTGTTGTTCGGTCCCGCGGGCGGCGGCAAGTCCACACTGCTCCGTTGTTTGAATCGACTCAACGATCTCGCCGAAGTCAAAGCCTCGTCGGGTCGCATCCTCATTGACGGCGAAAATATTCTCGACCCAAAATTGGACGTGATCGCGTTGCGTCGCAAAGTGGGCATGGTCTTTGCGCGACCTGTGCCTCTGCCGATGAGCATCCGCGAGAATGTCACGTATGCGCTGGAACTCGCGGGCGAAAAACGCCGCGTCAAATTGGATGAAGCGGTGGAGCGCAGTCTCAAACTCGCCGCGATCTGGGATGAAGTGAAAGACCGCCTCGACGCCCCCGCCATCGCCCTCTCAGGCGGACAGCAGCAACGCGTCTGCCTCGCCCGCGTGCTGGCTCTACAACCAGAAATTATCCTTCTCGACGAACCGACATCGGGACTCGACCCCATCTCCACTGGCAAGGTCGAAGCCGCTCTGCAGGAACTGAAAAAGGATTACACCATCATCCTCGTGCCGCATTCCGTGCAACAGGCGGGACGCACCGCCGATTACGCCGCGTTCTTTTTACAAGGCGAGTTAGTTGAATACGGCGAAGGCAAGTCGCTATTCACCGCGCCGAAACAAAAGAAAACGGAGGATTATGTGACGGGGAGGTTTGGGTGATGAAATTTATCAGAAGAGGAAACGACCAAAGAAACGCTATTGATGGTGGAAAGGGGTTAACGGACACGCCGATCAATCGTCGCAATCGAGGTGAGGTCCAAAAGGACGGATAAGAAAGAATATCAGGTTGGGGTAAAATACAAGCAGGAGCACGAATATGAAAAACCTGAAACGCATAACCTTTGATCCCAACGTAATGGGCGGCAAGCCAACCATTCGCGGTCTGCGCGTGACGGTAGGGACGATTATTGGTCTCATTGCTGCTGGACGAGATTTCAAAGAGATTCTCAAGGCTTATCCATATCTTGAAGAAGAGGATATTCGAGAAGCGTTGACGTATGCCGCGTGGCGCGTGGAAGAGATCGAGTTGCCGCTGGCGAGCGCATGAAGATCGTCATTGACATGAACCTTTCGCCTGATTGGGTGAAAGTGTTGAAAGATGCAGGCTGGGAATCAGTTCATTGGTCAACGGTGGGAGATATGCGCGCCACAGACGATGTCATCATGTCTTGGGCGCGTGAAAATGGTTATGTCGTTTCACTCACGATTTGGATTTTGGCGTTCTGTTGGCATTGACACAGGCAGAAAGCCCAAGCGTGATTCAAGTTCGCACGCAGGATGTGTTTCCCGAAGCTCTAGGCAAACGATTGGTAAAAGTTTTGCAGGAATATCAAGCGACTCTGGAAAAAGGCGCATTACTGACGGTGGATGAAGTTAAAGCGCGAGTTCGTGTCTTGCCGTTTTGATGAACAAAACCCCTCTCCCGTCTACCACTCGCTACGCTCGGGTACGATGTCCCCCGAGGGGGAGATGCCAATCCTCCTCAAACAAAACATTGACTTGGAAAATCAACAAAGCCATGAACCGAACAGCCCCCTTCCCATCCTTCGACAGGCTCAGGGCAAGTTTGGGAAGCGCCGCGCTGAGCGTGCCGAAGCGGGCGGGGGGATAGGTCAAGCCGTCGCGCCGAGTATTACGATTATCGGGGTGAGGTCAAACGGATGCGCCGATCAATCATCAAAATTGAGGTGAGGCTCAACCGAAAAAGAAGAATTTGCAGTCTTGCGCCTGTGTACATTTGTGCATATAATGGTGGATAATGAGTTACGAATGGGATCCCAACAAGGAAAAATCGAACTTCAGAAAACACGGCATTAAATTTGCGGATGCTGTGGGAGTCTTTGAGGATGAGAATGCCATCACGATTGAAGACGATGATGCAAGAGAAAGCCGCTTCATCACCATCGGCATGGACTTTTTGAACCGCATCCTGGTTGTGGTTTATACGTTTCGTAACATTGTTATTCGAATCATTTCTGCGCGAAAAGCGACCGCGCGTGAAAGAAAGATGTACGAGGAACAGAGATGAAAAAAGAATACGATTTTAGCAAAGGCAAGCGTGGAGCAGTTCGTCCTGCGCCGAAGGGAAAGACCCGCATTACCATCCGCATTGACGATGACATTCTGGATTGGTTTCGCGGTGAAGTTGACGCGGCAGGAGGCGGGAATTACCAAACGTTTATCAACAATGCTTTACGCGAACACATCACGCGCCAGCAGGAACCTATCGAGGTGATTCTTCGGCGGGTGGTGCGTGAAGAGTTGCAAAGCGTTGCGTAATCAGCAGAAAACTACCCCTCTTCATTTCCCCCTAACGCTAAAGGGTTCTTCGCGAAGGGACAAACATGAGAGGTATAATACCGTCAATCTTCGAAAGGATGAAAATGACAAAGGAATTCAACGTTGTGATCGAACGAGACGAGGAAGGTTATTACGTTGCCAGCGTCCCTGAATTGCAGGGATGCCACACACAAGCCAAGTCATTGGATAAATTGATGGAGCGAATCCGTGAGGCGATTGAGTTATGTCTCGAAATGGAAGGGGATATTGTCTCTAACGAGTTCATCGGCGTGCAAAGGATTGCCGTTGAAGTATGATGGCGAAAATGGCGCGGCTGAGAGGGCAGGAAGTTATCGCCGCATTGAAAAAGGCGGGATTTGAAGTCTTGCGTATCAAGGGAAGTCATCATTTTATGGGGCACACAGACGGCAGGCGAACCGTTGTGCCTGTGCATCGCGGCGAAATTATTGGACCAGGGTTGATGCTGAAAATTCTACGCGACTGCGAGATCGAGCGCGATGAATTTATGAAGTTGACGAAATGAAGAAGGTTCGAGAAATCCGAAGTCGTGTGGCTTCGGATTTTTTGTTATGGCAGAAACCCCTCTCCCGTCTCCCCCGAGGGGGAGATGCCCAAACATCCTCGAACAAAACATTGACTTGGAAATTCAACAAAATCATCAACCGACCAGCCCCCTTCCCACCCTTCGACAGGCTCAGGGCAGGTTTGGGAAGGGCCGCGCTGAGCGTGCCGAAGCGGGCGGGGGGATAGGTCAAGCCGTCGTGCCGATTATTACGATTATCGGGGTGATATCCAAAAGGACGGGTAAGAAAAAATACTAGGTTGCGTAAATCTTTTCTTTCAGCGAGCCCTTGGCTGGGTGATATCATTTATTCAAAACGCCTCCTATTTTCTTGGAAACCAATTGACACAAGCGTATAATTCCAAATTGTACAGAACTGTTCTGCATAACACTCAAGAATGGAGTAACCATGAACAAGCCAAACCAAGCGATTACAGGAGTTGCTGAAATAGCGTTGCGTGTCCACGACCTCAATCTGATGAGAAAATTTTACGAACAAGTGATAGGTCTTGAAGTTCTGCGAGAGATCAATGATAGCAAAGGCAGAGTCATATTTTATGCCGTCGGGGCAGGGAATGACCACATGGCGCTGTTCGAAGAGAAATGGGTGGATTGGTTCACACGAGATAAATCTCCTCGAATCGACCCGAAGCTGACCACCCTTTCTCATTTTGCGATTAGGATTGCGCTCGAAGATTTTGAGTCTGAAAAGAAACGGATCGAGCGCCTCGGCATTGAGATCGTCCATTCAAATACATCGACTTGGCTGCATTGTCGAATGTTTTACTTTTTCGATCCCGAAGGGAACTTGATCGAGTTCAACAGTCATGATGAGAGTCTACGGTAAAGGAGGAGCCATGAACAAGTCAGACCGCCGTGTCAAAGGATTAGGTGAAGTATCCATCTGCGTCAGGGACCTGGACGCCATGCGCAAATTTTACGAAGAGGTGGTTGGACTCGAAGTCCTAAGGCGGGACGAGGGATTCGTATTCTTCAAGGTCGCAGAGGGCTATGGCGGTCATACACAGAATCTTGCCCTCTTTAAAGCGGAACAACTGAATCCACAACAGTCGACGCTTCATCACATTGCGCTCAATATAGCGCTGGAAGATTTCGAATCGGAGAAGCTGCGGCTCGAGAGTTTGGGTTTGAAGGTGAATGCGACTGTACACGAGTGGCTGCATGTCCGTTCGCTGTACATCCACGACCCAGAGGGGAATTCGCTGGAGTTCGTTGCTTATGATGAGAGCGTGAGATAAGTAGTTGACAGCGAGAACATTTCACCAAACCCCTCTCCCGTCTACCACTCGCTACGCTCGGGTATGATATCCCCTGAAGGGGAGAAGCCCAAACCTCCTCAAACGAAAAATTGACTTGGAAACCCAATGACCTCATCAGCCAGAAAAGAAATCAACCTCATGCCCTCTCCCCTGCGAAGCGCCCCCGAAGTGAAACGAAGGGGGTTGGGAGAGGGGCTAACGGATGAGCCGATTGCTCAAGTGAATCGGGGTGAGGTCCCAAACCCCTCTCCCGTCTCCCCCAAGGGGGAGATGCCAATCCTCCTCGAACAAAACATTGACTTGGAAAATCAACAAAGCCATGAACCGACCAGCCCCCTTCCCATTTGGGAAGGGCGGGGGGATAGGTCAAGCCGTCGTGCCGATTATTACGATTATCGGGGTGAGGTCCAAAAGCACGGATAAGAAAAAATATTAGGTTGCGGAAATTCTAGGAGATTCTTTTTTCACTATTTCGAGCGATGTCGGCGCTCTAATTCGCGTAGAGCGGCTTTCCGTAAAGATGAAAAGTCAACAGACTCTTCAACATCGTAAGTAGGATGATAAGAATGGCGCCCAAATTGATCTTCATCATCGATTGCATCAGGACTAGTTTTAGTGATCAGCACTCGTACGTCGTTGAAGCCAGAAGCCTCCTCAAGTGCTTCTGTTGATATGGCTAAAGGAGCCTTCTCAAGGATCTCAACAAGTGCTGCAAGAAATGCGCTTACTATCCTCGTTCCATGAAGATTCTCCTGCGAAGCCTTCTTGAGTGTAACTATCAGTGGTACGAAGGCTTGATGCGCTCCGATTTTGCCGAGTGCTTCTGCTGCGCCATCCTTATGATATAAATCAAGTCTGTCGAATGTTTCCAGTAGTAAGTCTACCGCGCGCTCATCGCCGATTTCTCCAAGCGTCCAAGCTACCTTTTGCAATTTTTCAGTCCATTGATCGAGTTCATCGCGTTCGGTGTGTACAGTAGACGTTATCGGAAATAGGGTTATGATAGGCAAATGTTTATCTACGAAGAACTGAAGACACAACCTAGAAAGTTCCTGTCACAGACAAGTTTGACGGTCGCCGAGTTTGAAGATTTGCTGCCTGCTTTTGAGAAAGCGTATCTAAAAAAGTATCCAGTCAAAAAGACAAAGGCTGGAAATATTAGAAAAAGGAAAGCAGGCGCAGGTCGCAAGAGTTCACTGGATCGGATTGAGCAGAAATTGTTGTTCGCATTAGTTTATCAGAAGTCCTATCCATTGCAGTCGATCATGGGCGAATTGTTTGGGATGGGACAATCGCAAGCCAACGAATGGATTCATGAACTTCTGCCGATCTTGAAACAAGCCTTGGACGATTTGGGCGTTATGCCAGAGCGCGACCCAAAGGAGTTCAAGTCCAAAGAGCAAAATCGGAAAGATGCAGAGAATTCAATCATTGATGGTACCGAAAGACGCCGTCAACGCCCAAAACAGAGCGAAAAACAGGCTTTACACTATAGTGGCAAGAAAAAAGCCCATACAGACAAGAACGTGATTATTGCCACTGTCAAGAAAAAGCGAGTATCTTTTCTCAGTAAAACATATCCTGGCAAAACACATGACAAGAAGATTGCAGACAGTGAGAAGATTTCATATCCAACCCACATCGCACTGCATAAAGACACTGGTTTTCAAGGCTATGAACCTAAAGTCCGAAAAACATATCAGCCGAAAAAAAGCCTCGCAAGCAAGATTTGACCGAGAAAGAGAAAGAAAATAATCGCAAGCTGTCCAAAGTTCGTGTCAAAGTTGAACATGCAATTTCTGGTATCAAGCGCTCTCGAACTGTAAAAGATATTTTGAGGAATACAAAAGACGGTTTTTCTGATTTGGTAATGGTACTGGCTTGTGGATTGCATAATTTCCGCGTCGATCACAGAAAGAAACCTTTGAAACGATGACCAAAATATTATTTCCGATAACGTCTAATAATTATAAGTAATCTTTCAAGCGGGAGCGATGATATAGAGAACTGAAAATAACGTCCTTGTTCAATATCGTGTTCGAAAGCCAGCTACGGAAAGGATATTAAAAATGAACACAAATAGCAAAACCCTGGTCTACTTAATGATTGCGATAATATTAGCGTTGCAAGTTATACCTGTATCTGCCCAAGATGAAACGCCGCCGACAGTAGATTTAACAGTCATAGACGAACCATCAAAAGAGGATGCAAATTGGCCAATTATCAAAAAAGAGACGCAGAAGCGAAAAGATCTATCAACAGGTGAGGATATTGTTGAAATAATCGTGATCAAGCAGAAGCCGCCTACGAAAGAAAATCTCGAGTGCGAAAACAAGGCTAAACGCAAATCTAAAAGCGGCCAAAGCGAAATTGATTCAATGGTAACCCTAGCTTCAAGTTGTGTGTTATTCAGCACATCGATAACTTCCAGCGCTACAAGGTCGGTTGGAGGAGGCGCTGTTACTGGATATGTGAAAAATATTGCTGATCAGTATTGCAATAGTGCTGGCGTATGCGATTTTGTAAAGATGAAAAAACTTGAAATTTATTGGACAAGGACCGTTACAAGTTTTACTGTTAAAAACGCAAGAACCTTTTGGGGATGTCTCGGTGGAGGTTGTTGGTTATGTCAAACTGTTGGGCTTACATATTATAAATATGATAGCGGGTATTTCAATCCAACTTGGAACGGCTTAAGAACCTCAACATATGTTTATACATCATCTAACATGCCAATAATGATGACATCCACAGAGAATGGTGGATTTCCATCCGGCGGTAATGACTCAACTGTAACAGCGCCACGTTCAGTGGTTCCATTTTCAATCTATGCGTCGTTTGTTAATCCATGAAATACTTGACACCCTGGGTTGGCTAGAATTCACTTTCAGCCCAGGGTGCAAGCATATGTACAGGGATATAATTCCTATCGGCAAACTAATGGATCAAGTTTCATATTTCTTGCGTGATAGATTTTCAAAATTCGCCAAAATACTTTTATCTCTTGTAGTGGTTAGTTTCCTATTTGGATGCCAATCCCTTAACACTCTACCAACATCAACAACTCCTGCTGTTGACGTTCAAATTTTGACACCATCGTTGCTGACTGAGACATCCACACCTGCGTGTGTCTTTCTTTCTGATGTTGAGTTAACTGTTAGTCTGTTATCTGAAAATTCGGTTGATATAAAAATAACAGGGCTTATACCAAACGAGGCTGTTCAGGCGACATTTGATTCCCAAATCAAGGATCAAGAGAAAGAAATAATATTAAGTGGAGTGGCAGATGAAAAAGGTGTGTTTTCAGACTCGGTAGGATTACGTAGTCAAACCGTTGACGTCGAATTCAGGGCTTGGCAATTGCGAGTGGTGCATTCAAGAGGTTCTACGTGCACAGAATTTGTCCTTCCGTAACATACAAACAACAAATCCTTTCATGAACAAGTCAGATGCACGATAATTCCGCCTGATTCTTTCCACTACGCCCAATTCTCCAAAGTTTCCTTCACCTTCATCAAAAAGTTATCCGCCGACGCGCCATCGAGAATGCGATGATCGAACACGAACGACAAATACACCATCGGGCGGATAGCAATTGCATCGTCAATTACCACCACTCTCTTCTGCATCGCGCCGACTCCGAGAATTCCACATTGCGGCTGGTTGATCACAGGGAACGCGAATAACGATTCGCCAGTGCCGTGATTGGTCAACGTGAACGTTCCACCCTTTACCTCGTCCGTTTGCAGTTTCTTCGCGCGGGCTCGATTCGCCAGGTCATTGACCGAACGCGCCATCGCCAGCAGGGACAAATTATCAGCGTTCTTGATCACAGGCACGATCAATCCTTCCTCTCCCAACGACGTTGCCATGCCGAGATTGACCGCCTTGTGCACCAGCACGCCTTCGTCCGACCACGACGAGTTGACGATGGGATAACTCTTCAACCCCGCAACGATTGCCGTCATAAAATACGCTGTGAACGTGAGGTTGACCCCATCGCGCGAGAAGATTTCCTTATTGGCTGAGCGATGCTTCGCCACGCGGTTCATGTCCGCTTCCATCACCGTCAACACATGCGGCGACGTGTGCTTGGACATGACCATATGCTCCGCGATGGATTTGCGAATGGGCGAGTGTTTGATAAGTTGGTCGCCTTCACCCGCGACGATGGACAATGGACGATTGACCATGGTCTGCGGTCTGTGGTCCGTCGTCTTCTTCCCACTTTCAACAAACGACAAAACATCATTCTTCGTAATCCGTCCATTCAACCCCGTGCCAGCCACGTTCTGCAAATTCACCCCGTGCTCCGCCGCGATCTTTGCAACGACGGGAGAGATAAAGCCTATGTCACGTGTCACGTGCGAAGTTTCAGGTTTCACGTTTTCTTTGATTACAGGCTTCTCTACGCTTGGCAACGTGGAACTTGAAACCTGACCACTTGAAACATCAACCGACTCCCCCTCCTTCCCAATGAACGCCAACACCGCCCCCACCTTCGCAGGGACTCCCTCCTCCGCCATGATCTTCAACACCGTCCCAGACGCAGGCGCGGGGATTTCGGTGTCCACCTTGTCGGTGTTCACTTCAAGCAAAGGCTCCAACTCCTTGACCGAGTCGCCTTCCTTTTTCAGCCATTTGATTACTGTTACCTCATCAACCCCCTCGCCTAATAATGGAACTAAAACCTTTGTCGCCATGGTTTCTCCTTCATCTTCTCACCACTGAGACACGGAGACACTGAGAGTTTTTGATTTTGAATCTCCGTGACTCAGTGCCTTCGTGGTTAATGAATCTCTGGGTATCTAGCAGGATCAACTTCGCTCATCATTTCGTAAACAGCATCAAAGATCGTCTCCGCATTAGGTTTACTCCAATAATCTCCATCGCTCCCATACGCGGGACGATGCGCCTTGCCGCTCAACGTGTGAGCGGGCGAATCCAAATGGAAATACCCACCCTGCTTCTCGATCACTTCCTGCATCATATACGCGGACGTTCCGCCTGGCACATCTTCATCCAAGAACAAAACGCGGTTGGTCTTCTTCAACGATTCAACGATCTTTCCATGAACATCGAACGGCAACAGCGATTGCACGTCAATCACTTCAACATCAATGCCCGCTTTGGATAACTTGTCCGCCGCGTCGAGCGCAATGCGACAACACGCGCCGTACGTGACGAGCGTGAGATCGCTCCCCTCACGAATCACCTCAGGCACGCCGAGCGGAACAGTAAACTCACCGATGTTATCGGGGAGTCGTTCCTTCACGCGATAGCCGTTCAACACCTCAACGACAACAGCAGGCTCATTCGATTTCAACAGCGTGTTGTAAAAACCTGCGGCGCGAGTCATATCGCGCGGCACCAGCACATTCATACCATGCAGGAGATTAATTAATCCCGCCATCAACGAACCCGAATGCCACACGCCCTCCAAACGATGTCCGCGCGTGCGAACAATAACAGGCGCGGATTGTCCGCCCGCCGTGCGCCAATGTAACGTGGCGAGATCGTCGGACATGATTTGCAGCGCGTACAAAATGTAATCGAAATATTGAATTTCACAAATGGGTCGCAGTCCGCGCATCGCCAAACCGATCGCCTGCCCCATGATCGTCGCCTCGCGGATGCCCGTATCGCTCACGCGCAACGCGCCATATTTTTCCTGCATCCCTTTGAATCCTTGATTCACATCGCCGAGAAAACCAACGTCCTCGCCGAACGCGATCACGCGCGGGTCGCGTTCCAGAATCGAATCGAACGCGGCGTTGATCACTTCAAATCCCATCATCGTGGGCGACGATGCCGAATAGGCGGGCTTGACCTCCGCGACCGAACCAGCCGTCCCGTCGTACAGATGCGAACCGTAGCGCGTCTCGTTGATCGCATCCTGTTCATTTTTCCATTGGATTAAAACTTGCTTGGATGGATTCGCCTCGTCGCGCAGGATTCGCAACGCCTCATGCGCCGCGCTGTGGACATCCCGCCTCGCCACCGACGGGAGATTTGCCAGCCGCTCTCTGAGCCGACTCAACGCCTCGGCGTGACTCGAACTGCCCGCGATCTCATCGAGCATGTCCATCACTTGTCCGCGCTCCTCGAGGATCGGGTTGAGGAACGAATCCCATGCGATCTTGCGAATATTTTCGACGATCTCGTAATCTTCGCTTTCCCATTGCTTGAATTCTGTTTCGGTTGCGATCTTGTTTGCGAGCATCCACGTTTTCATTTTGTGGACGCCGTCGAATTCCTCTTCGAACTTCAACCGCTCGGCAGATTTATATCGTTCATGTGAGCCGCTCGTGCTGTGACCCTGCGGTTGTGTGACCTCGGTGACATGCACCAACGCAGGGATGTGTTCCTCGCGTGCGGTTTCCGACGCGGCGCGAAATGTCTCGATCAACGCGGGATAATCCCACGCCTTGACGCGGTAGAGGTCGTATCCGTTTTTTGATTCGGAGTTTCGTTGAAAGCCTTCGAGCAGGTCGCCCACGTTACCCTTGGTCATTTGATATTCGTTCGGCACCGAGATGCCATAGCCATCGTCGTAGATCGTGATGATCGCGGGCGCTTTCAACACACCAATCGCGTTGACCGTTTCCCAAAACATCCCCTCCGCGGCAGACGCGTTACCGATGCTTGCCCATGCCACTTCATTTCCGTTGCGCGAAAACTGAGTGAATTGTTTGAGTTCATCAATGCCGCGATACAAAACCGAGGCGTACGCCAGCCCGACCGCCCGCGGCATCTGCGAGCCGGTGGGAGACACGTCTGCGGCGGTGTTGTACAACTCGGTCTGGTTTTTCCACGAACCGTCGGCGTTGATAAAACGGTTGGCGAAATGAGCGTTCATCGAACGTCCGCCCGTATTGGATTCGTGCTCCACATCCGCGTGGGCGTACAGCTGGGCAAAAAATTCCTGGATGCTCATGACGTTAAGCATGAACATCCAGGTCTGGTCGCGGTAGTAGCCTGAGCGCCAATCTCCCTTGCGGAAGTGCCGCGCAATGGCGATGTTGATGATCTCTTTGCCGTCCCCGAAAATGCCGAACTTTGCCTTGCCGCTCAACACCTCGCGCCGCCCGATGAGCGAAGCCTGCCTGCTCTGATAGGCGAGGCGGTAATCTTTGATAATCTCTTCTTTCTTGAGGGGAAGTTGATCCGAACCCTTCTTTTGTGGCATGAAGCGTTCTCCTAAGATTGAGTTGGAGGAGATTATAACAAACCCAATTATACTTGCGGCTATGAATCCTTTCTCTATCATCCAAACTTCTATCCCGCCCGATGTTATTGACCTCGGCTTGGGCAACCCGCCGCTTTCGTTGTTGCCGCTCGATATGATCCGCGAATCCGCGCAACGGGAACTCGCACACAACGACAATTCCATTTTGCAATACGGAACCGAACAGGGCAACGGGTATTTCCGCGCGTCGTTGGCGAATTTTCTCAGCGGCGGGTATGGGTTTTCCGTCAATGCCGATAACTTGTTCGTCACCACAGGCATCTCGAACGGACTGGATTTGATCTGTAGTCTCTTTACCAAAACGGGCGATACGATCCTCGTCGAAGAGCCTTCGTATTTTTTAGCGCTGCGGATTTTTGCCGATCACGGATTGAACGTCATTCCCGTCGAGACTGACGAAAACGGACTCGTCCCCGCTTCTCTCGCAGGGACGCTTGCCTCGGCCGCGCCGAAATTTCTCTACCTCATCCCGACCTTTCAAAACCCGACAGGCTACACTCTCGCACAAGAACGCCGCGAACAAATTGTGAAACTCGCCGAAAAGCACAACTTCCTCATCGTGGCAGACGAGGTCTATCAATTACTGAATTACTCGCAACAACCGCCCAAGCCCTTCGGCGCATTCGTAGACTCGCAACAGGTCATTTCATTGAGTTCGTTCTCGAAGATACTCGCGCCCGGTCTGCGCCTCGGTTGGATGCAAGCGCACGCAGACATCATCCACCGCTTCGCCAATAGCGGACTCATGGACAGCGGCGGCGGGTTGAATCCGTTCACATCCGCGATCCTGCGCGGGGTGATCGAATCGGGCGGGCTGGGAAACAATATCGCGAGGCTAAAGCAAATTTATCTGAGTCAAATTCAAGTGATGGACGAAGCATTGCGTCGTCACCTTCCCCAAGCGAAATACGAAGTCCCTCACGGAGGATATTTCTTCTGGTTACAATTCCCCGAAGGTATGGACATCGGCGCGCTTCGCAAAAGAGCAGGCGCATTCAATGTGGACTTTCGTCAAGGCGCATTGTTCTCTAGCAGTGGCGGGTTGAAAAATTACATGCGGTTGTGCTTCGTGATGTATGAAGCAGACAAGATCGAAGAGGGAATAAAACGAATTGCTGAATGCGTGAACACAAAATAATCACCGCTAAGCGCGCGAAGGGCGCCAAGAAAACCTTTTAAAACTTCGCGATCTTAGCGTGCTTCGCGGTAAAAGAATTAATCGGCGGTGGCTTCAACAACTTCAACTTCAGGTTGATGCGGCTTCACGTTGAACAACTTGAACGCCCACTGCACCGACGGACCGATCAACAGCGCGAAGATGACCGTCCCAAGCCCCAGCGGACCTCCCAACATCCAACCCGCCAAAACGACGATCACTTCAAGAATACCGCGCGCTAGGCGTACGCTCACGCCTGTCATCCGATGGATCGCCAGCATCATGCTGTCGCGCGGACCCGCGCCCGCGTCCACGCCGATGTAGACGGCGGTGGCGATTCCCTGCACGAGGATGCCTGCGAAGAAGAAAACAATTTGCAAAAATAAATTGCCAGTGACGGAGGGAATCAACCACAAGCACAGATCGAGCCACGGACCGATGCTGAGAATATTCCCCAGCGTGCCCCAGCCAACCTTTTCGCGCATGATCAGCGCGAGGATCAGCACCGTGAAGCCGACAAAAACAGTCATCCTGCCGATGGTGATCCCGAAAATTTCTGCCAGAGCGATCTCGAACACAAGCCAGGTGGTCGTGCCAAGGTTTGCGCGAATGACCAGCGCCAGCGCGAGTCCGTACAATAGAAAACCGATCTGGATAACGAAGAAGTCGCGTATAAAAGTGTTCCAACGAATGGGTTTGAGCATGGGTCTCCTGTTTATTTTCGCGCCGAGCGGAGTGACGAGTGGCGCAATGCGCCACGAGGAACGCAGTCGAAGGGCAGATGTAAATAGAGATACTATCACCCATGATAAACTTACGCCATGCGAAAAATGTTTGAAATGAAACGCGGGCAATTCACGATCAGCACCGATCATTCACGCCTAGATGTAGATGCCATCTGCGAATTTCTCACACGCGCGTATTGGGCAAAGGGACGTCCGCGCGAACGGACGGAACGCGCCCTCGCCAACTCGCTTGTGTTCGGCTTATATGACGGCGAAAAACAAATCGGTCTCGCGCGCGTGGTCACCGATTATGCGATCTTCGCCTATCTCTGCGATGTGTTCATCCACGAAGAGTACCGCGCGCGCGGACTTGGCAAGTGGTTGATGGAAACTGTCCACAGCCACCCTGATCTGCAAGGTCTGCGCCGCTGGACTCTCGCCACGCGCGACGCGCACGGGTTATACAAACAATTCGGCTGGGATGCGCTGGGCAACGCTGAAAATTGGATGGAAATTTTTCGTCCATTCGCGGGAGAGGGAAGAGATTAGGTTGTCGTTTCGTCAATATGGAAGATTGATCACTTCAACTTGACGAAAGGGTAACCATGAAACACTACAAATATTTGATCATCGGCGGCGGGCTGGCAGGCGACGCGGCAACGCGCGGGATCCGCGAATTGGACGCGGACGGTTCAATCGGACTCATCAGCGCGGAGCCCGACGCTCCATACATGCGCCCGAATCTTTCAAAGGGATTATGGAAGGGGCGACCTCTCGAAAAGATCTGGCGCAAGACCGAAGAGCGCGCCGAATTATTGCTGGGGCGCACCGTCACCGGGCTTGACACAACGAAAAAAATAGTCAACGACAACAAGGGAGGCGAATATACCTACGATAAGTTATTAATCGCCACCGGCGGCTCGCCGATCCGTTTGCCGTTCGGCTTGGTCGATATCTCCTACTTCCGCGATCTTCAAGATTATCAGCGTTTGCGCAAAATGGCGGATGAAAAGAATCGCTTCGTTGTCATCGGTGGCGGGTTCATCGGCTCGGAGATCGCCGCCGCGCTCACGATGGTCGGCAAACAAGTGACGATGATCTTCCTCGAAGACGCCATCGGCGGGCGCGTTTTCCCCAGCGACCTCGCACAGCGCCTCAACGAGTATTATCGTGAAAAAGGCGTGGACGTGATCGCAAACGATTCAGTGGCGAGCATTCAAATGGACGGAGACCGCCTCACCGTCCAGACGGGAAGCGGCCGCGCCATTGAAGCAGACGGCGTCGTGGCGGGAATCGGAATCCGCCCGAACGTGTCGCTTGCGCAGGAGGCTGGTCTGAACGTCGAGAACGGAATCGTCGTGAATGAAAATCTGCAAACGTCCGCGCCCGATGTGTACGCGGCGGGCGACGCGGTCAACTTCTTCCACACCGCATTGGAAAAACGCGCCCGCTTGGAGCACGAAGATAATGCCGTAGCGATGGGCAAACTGGCGGGCAGGAACATGGCAGGCGCAGGCGAGACATACAACCATATCCCAATGTTCTATTCGGATCTATTCGATCTGGGATACGAAGCGGTGGGCGAGATGAACAGTGAAATGGAAACTGTCGCCGACTGGAATGAGCCTTTCAAAAAAGGCGTGATCTATTATCTTGCCGATGGACGCGTGCGCGGTGTGTTGTTGTGGAATGTGTGGAAAAAACTTGGCGAAGCCCGCGCGTTGATCGCGGATCAAGGTCCGTTCAAGGCGGAGGAGTTGAAAGGGAGGATCAAAAGCGAATGACGATAGGCGATGGACGATGGACGATGGACGATAGATGATGGACGATGGTCTATGGTCAATCGTCCATTGTCGAGCTATGCCAACTTCTGTGGATACAAAATCCCCGTAACATCATCGTGCAAGCGCACTGCCTCAGGCAGGGAATGAGACGCGCCCACCTGCTCGACCAGTTTGCACACGCTGAAACTTCGGCTCGCGCTTTCGTATTCGCTTAACCAGCGTTGAAATTCCGAATCATCCCCCATACGCGGATAGGTTACCTTATAACGAGGTATGTTCATACGCGATGGTTTCGGTGTAAGGCGGGCTCGAAAACACCTCTGCTTCAAACATAAGGTTGTATACAAAGAATCGCAATTGAACTCGTTCATCATGGCTTTGGTCAATGAGCTGGTCGGCTCAAAATCATCCCCCAAAACAATCACCCTTGCGCCTTGATATGTTTCATAGATACGAAATGCATATTGCGCGTATTTCGTTGCCGCCAGCGTTCTAACCATATCGAAAATTTGATCTTTGGGCGGTCGGGGATCCTTCTTTTTGAAGAGGTTCATCAACCCAGCAGGTTTCGGCTTGTCGATATCGAGGATCAGCATCCTGGCACTGTTCAACACTTTTGCCCCGTAACGATTACGCGTGATTAAATTATTCGGGTCGATTTCTTGAAGTAATTCCTCCCGAATTTCCACCTCATAAGTTTCAAGTTTATAGCGTTTACCGGCGATTTTGAGTTTAATGCGTTCCGCTTTTTGGTCCGCTTGGATCTTCGCATCCTCCACTGAAATATTGGAACCGCCATAACAAATAAATTCAACTTGCTCACGACCATAGAGAGTCTTATAGGTTTCAGCAGTCCAATATTTGTAGATTTTCATTTTCCCTACTTCTCATCCCCTAGACTTGAGATTGCCCGCAACAAACCAAACACGAGCATACCGAGTTTCAATCCCTCGCCGGCGGTGAGGGCGGTTTCACTTTCGTTTTTCTCCGCGCGGCGGTTGAGGAGCAACGCGGCAATGAGACCGGCAAACGCGCCGATGAGCGCGCCTGTGAAAAGAGTTTTGCTTTTGTTCATGAGTATATGCCTCCAGACCTGACAGGTTTTATTCGTATCGTTGAGTTCGTAACTCGCCACACGGAATAAAACTGTTGTTAATAGGGTTTTCTCGGAAACCTGTCAGGTCTCTTGAATTTATTTTTTTCCAAAAAATGCCTTGACGCTCACGCCGATGCCATCGAGGAACAGCACGGGCTTGACCGCCATCTCCGTTCCGCGTTTGATGTAACTCGCGGCGAGATGGACGTAATCTTGCGCGAGACCGGTGTAGGTGGGCGTGATTCCCAGTAACCGCTTCATCAAGTAGACCAGCGCGACCAACAACGCAAGCAGGACCACGCCTGCGACCATGACCGGGATCACGATCCAGATCGTGGAGATCGCCGCCCAGCGACCCACATCGCCGCCTTGGTTGAAGGTGGCGATGTTGATCAGCACGATCAACGCGACAAAAAGAAGCGCGCTCAGTATCACAGGCAGGAGAATCTGCCACGTCAATTCTTTGCGATGGCGTTTGTATGATTCGTGAACAGGCTGTGGAATTTTGGCTTTCATTCAACCGTATTTTAGCACATCCCCATTTTTTAAACCGCCAAGAGCGCAAAGGGCGCGAAGAGTTAAAGTTTTTCTTTACGATCTTCGCGCACTTCGCGGTGAGTGAACTTAAACACACAGAGCGATTCGGACGTGCCTCGCCCAGGCACGCCAGAACCGCTCCGGCAAAGGAGGTGGACTTGACCGAATTTTTCATCGAGACCTCACAGGTTTTAAAAACCTGTGAGGTCTAACGTTTTTTTATCTTCGATTCCGCAAAAAGGTCGGGATGTCGAGATCGTCTTTGTTGACGGGGGGCAGAGAGGCTGACTTCGCCTCACCAGCCTGCGCGTCGGCATGAACCGAGACCGATTCAAGCGGGCGTGAGAATGCCGCCGGCTCCGTCCGCTTGTTCTCGCGCGTGTTGCGTTCGAGCGCGCGGCGCGGCATCGCATTACGTTCGAAGCCGGTCGCGATCACAGTGATGCGGATGTCGTCGCCCAGGTTCGGATCGATGACCGCGCCGAAGATCATGTTCACATCGGGGTGAGCCGTTTCGCGGATGATCGCCGCGGCTTGATTCACCTCGAAGAGAGTCATATTCGGACCGCCGGTGACGTTGAACAGCACGCCGCGCGCGCCGTCGATCGTGATGTCGAGCAGTTTGGATGAGATCGCATCCTCGGCGGCTTTCTTCGCGCGTTCGTCGCCTGTGCCGGTTCCAACCGCCATGAGAGCGGCGCCGCCCTCGGACATGATCGCGCGCACGTCGGCAAAATCGAGGTTGATGAGACCGGGGATGGTGATCAATTCAGAGATGCCCTGAATGCCTTGATGCAACACATCGTCCGCGAGGCGGAAGGCGTCTTGGAGGGAAGCGCGTTTGTCGGCGATCTGCAATAAGCGATCGTTGGGGATCGCGATCAAGGTATCGGCATGTTCCTTGAACTTGCCGATGCCCGCTTCAGCCGACGATAAACGACGCCCGCCTTCGAATGTGAACGGGCGCGTCACAACGCCGATGGTGAGCGCGCCGCTTTCTTTGGCAATTTGCGCCACAACCGGCGCCGCGCCGGTGCCGGTTCCGCCGCCCATACCCGCGGTGACGAACACCATATCCGCGCCTTGCATCACTTTGTATAACTCATCAGCCGATTCTTCCGCGGCTTTGCGTCCCACTTCCGGGTCGCCGCCCGCGCCAAGGCCGCGCGTCAACTTATCGCCAAGTCGCACGCGCGTGGGCGCTTTCGCATTCTTCAACGCTTGCGCGTCGGTATTCGCAATGATGAATTCAACGCCTTGAATCCCTTCGTCGATCATGCGGTTGACGGCATTCGATCCGCCGCCGCCCACGCCGATCACTTTAATGCGGGCGAATGCTTCTGCTTGTTGCTGGTTGTCTTGCATATTGGTCGAGTCCATGTTGAGCCTCCATCAAACATTGATTGAATGATACTTGCTTTTGATTCCGCAGCGATAAATTTTAAGGGTGAGAAACGATTCTTTGCCACACATCGTCCCGATCGTCTTCGGGAGAGAACACAGAAAACACCGAGTGTTTATATTTTTTCTCAGAGAACTCTGCGCGCTCTGCGGCTACATACTCTCGCTACGGTAAAATCCTTCCGACAATTTTCTTGATATACCCAAACCCCATGCGTGATTCTCCTTTCCTGCGGCGGTCGCGCCCAATGCTTGTATCTTCATCCTGCATCGAAAGCGCCCATTGCAACAAACCCACACCGGTGGAATACGCCGGCGACCTCAACCGATCCACGAGCCCGGAGAGATTCTCCGGTTGCGCCGAGCGGACCGGCATACCCAACACTTCGCTTGCCACGCGGTTGATGCCCGGCAATGCCGATGTGCCGCCAGTCAACACCATGCCCGCCGGTAACAGACCGTCGTACCCCGATCGTTTGATCTCTTGCAGGATCAACCCAAAGGTCTCCGACACGCGCGCTTCGATGATCTCTGCCAATTCCTGCCGGTTGATCTGCACGGACTTATCCTCGCCAAACGGGCGCACGGAAAAATATTCCTCGAGTCCCACTTCGGCGCGAACGGCATGACCCTGTTGTTTCTTTACGTCCTCGGCTTGCGCAAACGGCAACCGTAGACCATGCGCAATATCCTGTGTGATGTGATTGCCGCCAACCGCGAGCACCATCGTATGCCACACATCGCCGTTGACGTAGATCGCCAAATCCGCCGTGCCGCCGCCGATGTCGCAAACCGCCACCCCCATCTGCCGTTCCTGTTCGGTGAGCACGGCTTCACCGGAGGCAAGCGGGTTCAACACAAACTCTTGAATCTTTACGCCGCCTGCGCCCACGCAATGGCGCAGGTTATCCACTGTGGCGGCAGAGGCGGTGATGATGTGCGCTTCCACTTCGAGGCGATACCCGTGCATCCCTTTCGGGGCGCGGATGCCATCCTGCCCGTCCACTGAAAATCCGCGTTGGATCACGTGGATGATCTCGCGGTCGTTCGGGATCGCCACCGCGCGCGCCTGTTCCATGGCGTGATCGAGATCGTATTGCTCGATCGTCTTCCCATTGACGGCTGATACGCCGCGGCTGTTCACCGACGACACGTGTGCGCCGGCAATGCTCACCAACGCCGAGGTGATCTCCAACCCCGAGGTCGATTCGGCCTTTTTCACCGACCGCGCAATGGCTTGCGTCGCGGCGGCGAGGTCGACGATGACGCCCTTGCGGATTCCATCCGAAGGCTCAATGCCCACGCCCATGATGCGAATGGGGTTGTCCTCCTCCACGCGCCCCACCAGGGTGCAAATTTTTGTCGTGCCTACGTCGATGCCAACTACAATTTCTTCCATGGTTCCTTTTCATCTTCACCAGTGACCTCAAGCGGAGAAACCCGCCCGACGACACCATGTTCGCCATTTTATGTGTTTCTCTGTCTACCTTTACTGATTCATCCGGTAATAGGGCGCGGTCGGATAGGTTACATTGATCAACGCCGGGCGGATGCCGCGCTGGGTCAATGAATTCACCATCGTTTCATACACGCGCATCTTCAGTTCCACATCGCTGGCGGTGGCGCCGAAATAAGCGCGCCAGCCTCGGGGGTCGTTCCAGCCAAACCCGTTGACCGAATCGTACAGGATCACCGCGCCGGGCGGAACGTGACTCGCCAGTCCCTTCAACGCCTGCACCATCTCGACCGTGATATACGGAGTCGGCGCCAGCGGATCTGTCCCGCCTCCGATCGCCGGGGGAGCTGATTCAGCCACCACCGAAACGAGTCCCACCATCTCGCCGCGCGGACGATACGCAACGCCGTCCTCGGCGATCCACGTATACGCGCCATTCTGCTCCCAGCGAATAAACGGCTTGCGCTCGACGATATGCGCCGTGACAAGATTCGGCAGGGATACATTCACCTTCACCGCGGAGATCTCGGGAAAATTGAGCAAGAGGCGCGTCTCCAACTCGGAGGGAGTCAGCATAAAGATGGGTTGACCCGCAACGCCCATCACCGAATTTAGCTCAGCGGGAGTCAGGATTTGGTTGCCAGTCACCTGCGCCTCCGAAACCCTCAACTCAGGGCGGGTGAACGAAAAGTACGCCGCCAAGCCAAGTGTTGCAACCAGGAGGAGCGAAAACGTCCGCCAGTTAAATCGCAGTCGTGGAAACTGGATCGTGGGCAGGTGAATCGCCCTCAAGTTGACGCGCGGCATGGCTAACGCGATATTGAATCGCCGCTTGTTGTGTTTCGGCGCGGGTTTGGGGCGAGGCTTCACAGCGCTTAAGGGGCGCGTCGCCTCGCGCGCGGCGCGTTCGATCGATTTGGTATGCTCGCTCTCGCGTCTCAAACGGACGAGTTCGGCTCGGGACATATATTTTTTGTTATTCATGCGCGGCTCCGATACGTATGCGATGTTTGGTCTCGTTCTGCTTTGCGCTCGAGCGCCAGTTCGATCAACCGGTCGACGAGTGTTGCATAAGGGAGGCGCGAGGCTTCCCACAGCTTCGGGTACATACTGATCGTGGTGAAACCGGGAATGGTATTCAACTCGTTGAGGTAAACCTTGTTCGTATCTTTCTCCACAAAAAAATCCACGCGCGCCATCCCCGCGCAATCGATCAGGTGATACGCGCGCACGGCATAAGCGCGGATCTGTTCGGAAACATCCGCAGGCAATTTTGCCGGTATATCCAAACCGGAAGTGCCGTCGATATATTTCGATTCGTACGAGTAAAACTCGCGGCTCGGCAAAATCTCTCCACACACCGAAGCGGAGGGCTCGTCGTTGCCCAGCACGCTGACCTCGATCTCGCGCGCGTCATTCACGCCGCGTTCGATCAGCACGCGCCGGTCGAACGACGCGGCTTCCATCAAGCCTTCCTGCAAGTCGGAGCGGTTATGACATTTCGTCACGCCCACCGAGGAACCCAGGTTGGCAGGCTTGGTGAACAATGGATACGCGCCAACTTTCTCTGACTTCTCAAGGACGGCATCCATATTTTGTTCGATCTCCTTGCGCGACGCCAGAACAGACTCGACGATGGGAATATCATTCGCGCGCATCACTTCTTTGAACACGCCTTTGTCCATGCCGACAGAGGAGCCGGTCACGCCCGCGCCGACGTACGCCACATCCGCCATTTCAAACAAGCCTTGAATTGTGCCGTCTTCGCCGAACGTGCCGTGCAGGAGGGGAAAGAATACATCAACAACAGGATACGCGTTACGAGTTGCGTCGGATGGGTCAGGCGATAGGACAAAATGGTCGAGTCCTTCGAGTTTGTTGCGTTCAAACTTTCCGATCACATCCTCGCCCGTCAGCCATTGACCCTCGCGCGTGATCCCGATCTGGGTGACTTCGTACTTGGCGGGGTCAAGCACCGAAAGCACGGAACGCGCGGACATGAGCGAAACATCATGTTCGCCGGAACGTCCGCCAAAGATCACTGCCACTCGAAGTTTCTTTTTCATATCTCTGCTCACCACTCGCCAACCATCTCGATCTCCAACTCCAGGTCGATGCCTTGCTTCTCTTTCACCGTCTTCTGCGCGAGTTGAACCAGCTTGCGGATATCCTCCGCCCGCGTCGCGCCATGATTGACGAAGAAGTTTCCATGCACCGGGCTGATCTCCGCGTTACCGACGCGGGTCCCCTTCAAGCCCGAGTCTTCGATCAGGCGGCCCGCATAATCGCCGGGCGGGTTTTTGAACATCGACCCCATGCTCGCGCCCGGCGGCTGGGTCGTTTTACGATGCGCGCTAAATTGTTGAATCTTGACCGTCGCATCTTCTTTGGTCGAATTCGCCAGACTCAACTCCGCCGACAGCACGATGGCTTTCAACTCGCCGCGTTTCAAAACACTGGCGCGATAGCCATATCCCATTTGTTCGACGGAAAACCGTTCGCGTCCGTTTTCGGTCAGCAGTTCGGTAGAGAGCAAACTACCAGCCACATCTCCGCCGAACGCGCCCGCATTGCCATACACCGCGCCGCCGATGGTGCCGGGGACCGCCGCCGCCCATTCGATGCCGCCGAGTCCCTTCGAGGCGCACCGGTTGGCAAGGTTGCTGAACACCACACCCGATTCGGCAGTGACCGAGGGCTGGTCGCCGGGGTGAAAAGTAACTTTCTTTGCCCGGTTCATCACCACCACCCCACGAACACCCTTATCGCTGACGAGGATGTTCGAGCCACCGCCGATGACGATGAACGGCAATTCGTTCTTCCATAGAAATTTCACAACCCGCGCCAACGCGGCAACCGAATCGACAGTGACGAACAGGTCGGCAGGACCGCCGATGCGCGCAGAGGTAAACGGCGCAAGAGGCGCATTCTCTTTCACCATCTCGCCGAACTTGGCGATGAGCAGGTCAACGGGGCGGGCTAGGGCAACCATGTTTTTCGAGTCAGCCGGTTGGCTGGCGCATTTCCTTTCTATTTCTCTCTAGCGTACATTCATTTTTTACCGCGCAGAACGCTAAGTTCTCAAAGGTTTCCTTCGCGCCCTTGGCTGGCTTCGCGGTTCAATCTTGTCTTGTCTACAAATTCCGACTATTCATCCTTCTTGTTCAATTTCTCGATCAACTTCTCGACCGTTTTTTCCTTCGATTCTTTTTCTTCCTCATGCGCCTGCTCGGTTTTCTTTCGACGCGCGTCTTTATCGAAGAAAGAAAGGAGCATTCGCAACGGGGGCAGGAAGAAGATCTCGGGCTTTTCGTGATCTTTTTTCTCAGGCATGACTCCCCGCCATTTCAGGAATCGCAACGCGGGAAAACGGTTGCGGCGATTCGACAGCCAGCCCGGCCAAGGGGCTCGCCGACGCCGGCATGGATTTCATTTTCTCGATCAGTTCAACCGCGAGTTGTTCGTCCGCATTCCACGCGGGGACGCGCGAGGGCACACCGCGCCCGGCGGCGAGTAAAACTTTCCGCAGGCGGAGCAGGTCCAAGGTCCGGAGTTGAAGCGTTTGTCGGGTCATGTCATCTCTCCTTCAGGGTTTTCAAAACTTCCGCGCAGATCTGGTCGGCATCGCCAGCCGATAGCACGATCAACACGTCGTTGGGTTGCAAATTCTTCAATAAATAATCGGTCGCTTGCGGGAGCGTGGCGATGTAACGCGCCGAGGGATGCGGCATACCGCTAACGATCTCCGCCGAGGTGAAATCCTGTTTCGGTTCGCGCGCCGCGTACACTTCGGTGACGATGACTTCATCGGCATCTTTGAAGGCGCGCGAAAATTCGAGATGTAACGCCTGCGCGCGCGAATACGTGTGCGGTTGCCAGACCGCCCAGATGCGGCGTTCGGGATAACGCGCCCGCGCCCCTGCCAGCGTGGCTTTGATTTCGGTGGGATGATGGGCGTAGTCGTCGTACACGCTGACGCCGTTCGCTTCGCCTCTCAACTCGAACCTGCGTCCGGTTCCTGTGAATTTGCTCAACGCCTTTGCGGCTTTTTCGCGCGAAAGTCCCAGCACATCCACGATCGCCAGAGTTGCCAGGGCATTGCGGACGTTGTGCTCGCCCGGCGCCTGCAACGACACCTCCACCGATTCGAGCCCGGCGCTCTTCAAGTTGGAGGAGGCGACGAAGTCGAAGCCGCCGCGTTGGTTGGGCTTCACATCGCGCGCCATCACCCAATGCGGCGCGCTGATGGTGTTATCCATGCGCGCGCCATAGGCAATGACGTTTTTGCCGGCTTTACGCGCAGAGGGGATGAGCGACATTGCGCCGGCATCTTCCACGCAGACGATCAGGGCGCCGTCGGCTGGGAGAAGGTTGATAAAGGTTTCGAAGGATTGTGTCATCGCCTCGAAGGTTGGGAAGAAATCGGGATGGTCGTGCTCGAGGTTGGTGATCACTTCGATCTGCGGTTTCAAACCGAGGAACATGTTGTCGTATTCATCGGCTTCAATGACGAATAAATTGCCTTTTCCGGCGCGGGCGTTGACGCCGAGATTTTTCGACACACTGCCAATAATGAATGAGGGGTCGCGCTTGAGTTCGGTCAATACCCAGGCGGTCATGGCGGTGGTGGTGGTTTTGCCATGCGTGCCGGCAATGGCAATACCGGTCTTGTCTGCCATCAATTCGCCGAGAAAATCCGCGCGTTTGTACACGGGAATATTCTTCTGCAGAGCCGCCTGCACTTCAGGGTTATCGTCCGGGATGGCGGAGGAACGCACGACCCAATCGGCTTCCGCCACATTGCGGGCATGATGTCCCACGTACACGGTCGCGCCGGCCTTGCGCACCTCTTCGGCAAACGGAGTCAGCGCGCGGTCAGAGCCGCTCACCGCGTATCCGCTTTCCAGCAGGAGACGGGCGATGGCGGAAAGTCCGCTGCCCCCAATGCCGATGAAATGGACGTGTGTCATGTTAGTTGAGTAGTTTGGTAGTTTGGTAGTTAGATAGTTAGGTAGTTTGGTAGTTAGGTAATTAGGTAGTTTGGTAGTTAGGTAGTTAGGTAGTTTGGTAGTTAGATAGTTTGGTAGTTAGATAGTTTGGTAGTTGGTGGTTTAGATGTAGACAACGATGATGAACACGAAGGCGAGGATGATGGCAAAGTAAATGCCCGGATCGCCGAGGAGCCCAGGCGGCATGTACAACATCATGTTGTTGATCTTGGTCAGCAAATTCGGGTCGGTTGGCGCGGCAACAATTTGTGAAAATGGATATTTCGCCTTGTCCAAATAGAACAGCACACTGCCGGCAATGAAATATCCGTTCACGCCGCCGAGCAGGACGCCGATGACCGTGTCTTGAAAGCGCTCGCGCACCGCGCGCGATGCCAGATGTTGGATGCTGACCACGGTCTGATACCCGAAATAGACCAGCACGGTCAGGACGATGATACGCGCCCAAAACAAGTTAATGTCAGAATCTTGCATACCCGCCACCAGCGGAACATATTTCCGCAAGACGTGGTTGATGGCAAGCGCGAGGATGGCGCTGAATGTGACGAGCAGTTCCTTCGCCCAGCCGCGCATTCCTCCAATGAACCCAAAGAGCAGGACGTACATCCAAAAAACAATATCGATGCTCATCATAGGCTTTTCACTCCTGCCAGTTCGATTAACGCGCTGGCGATCTTCTCTGCGGCGCGCGGATGCGACAATTCAAACATCGCCGCCCGCATGGATTTCAACTTATTCTGGTTCTCGAATAAAACGTTCAAGGTCATCATCAGTTCGGTGTTCAGGCGGTGGTCTTCCAAAATAACCGCCGCGCCGCGCCAGGCAAGGAACTCAGCGTTCACTTTTTGGTAACGCCACGCATGGGGATACGGCACAAGGATGGAAGGCAACCCGAATAATGGGAACTCACCCAACACCGAAGCGCCCGCGCGCGTCAGCGCCACATCTGCCGCGGCAAATGCCGCGCCCATTTCATGCAGGTAGGGCATGGCATGATAACGCGCGGCAAGTTCCATTGGCAGTTGCTCGCGCATTTGTTTTACGTATTGCCAGTCCGGATCGCCAGTGAGATGGATGACCTCGAACTTGGCGAGCAGGTCGCGCAGGTGATTGATCACGGCAAAGTTGATGGAACGCGCGCCTTTGCTTCCGCCGAACGCCAACAGTACGGGCTTTTCGCCGGAGATGCCGAGGTGACGAGTCGCTGTCAATCGGTCCCACAGCGAAAGGTCGGGGCGCAGCGGGTAGCCTGTTTCGCGCACCTTCTTGCGAAAGAACTTTTGCGATTGGCTCGTTGTCACGGCAATCACATCGGCATAGCGGGCAAGGGACTTTAATGCCAGCCCCGGTTCGATATCCGGCGTATAGAGCAGGATCGGTATCGACGCCCCGGCGATGGCGACCGGCGCCGCCACATACCCGCCAGTGAAGAACATCACGTCCGGTTTAAATTCGCGCAGGATGCGGCGAGCGGCAAGGACACCGCGCCCAAGCGTAAGCAGATTGCCCGGCAACGCGGTAAGACCGACGCCGTGCAGACCGGCGGCAGGGACGCTGGTAAAGGCAATACCCTGGCGTTTTACCAGAGATTCCTCCATGCCGCCCTTGCCCCCCACCCAGAGCGTGTCCACGTCGGTGACTTTAGCCGTCAACGCGCTGTGAACGGCGAGCGCGGGATACACTCCGCCTCCCGTCCCTCCGGCGCAAATCAATAACCGCACCGAAAGACCTCCATTCGTTTTCTTCGATCTTTGAACCCTCGCCGCTTTGGCGCGAGATGTTCAACACAATACCGATGGCGCATAACGTGGAAACCAAATTCGAACCGCCCGCGCTGATGAACGGCAGGGCGTTCCCGGCGAACGGCATCAACCCGACCATCACCGCCATGTTGATCGCCGCTTCCAGCCCGATCCAAAAGATCACACCCGAAGCCAGCAGTGTGCCGAGCATATCCGGCGCGCGACGCGCCACAACCAGACCGCGCCAGATCAACGCGCCGTACAACGACATCAACAAAACCGTGCCAAACAAGCCCAGTTCCTCGGCAACGACCGCAAAGATGCTGTCGGTGGGGGCGAACGGGAGACCGGTCAACTTGGTATCCGCTTCGCCCAAGCCCACGCCGAACACGCCGCCTTTGATGATCGCCTCGAACGATCGGCGCACGTGATACGAAGCGTTCGTCGGATCCTGAAAGCCGGCAACGAACGATTCAACGCGGTCGCGCCCGGTGGCGCTGAATTGCACCACCACCCAGCCGATCACGAGCGCCAACAGCAAGAGAAAGATGATCTGTTTGATATCCGCGCCGGCGAGATAAAACAACAAACCGCCGAGGATCAGCACCGTGCCAGCCGCGCTCAAATCGGGTTGCAGGTAGATCAAACCGCAGATAATTCCAAGGATCACGCCCAGCGGAATCAAGCCAAAAGTCACATCGTGCAGGCTGTGCCGCTTCGCGTACAACCATACCGAAAGATAGATCACCGCGATCAACTTCGCCAGTTCCGACGGTTGATACGAACCGTTGAGGAAAGCCCGCACCGCGCCCAAACGCGCTTCGTTAACCAACAACACGCCCACCAACAACCCGATCGTGCCCAGCATGGCGAACACACCCACCTTGCGCCAGATGTGATAATCGAATAATGAAAGCGCGAACGCGCCGATGATTCCCAAACCGAACCAGCGCGCCTGTCGCGCAAACATATAGGTCGACGACCCGTATTCATTGAACGAAAAATCGAACGACGCGGAATACAACATGATCAACCCAAACACCGAGAGCGCCACCACGGTGAGAACCAACGGCACATCCAACCCGCGGCTGAGACTCTTCGCGAACGAAAACGAGATACGATCATTTACGAAAGTTCTTGAACCCATGCTCGAAACCTTTCTCCGCGTTCTTCGAAATCTTTGAACTCATCGAAACTCGTGCCGCCCGGTGAGAGCAACACGACATCGCCCGGCTTTGCGACTTCCGCCGCCTTGCGGACCGCCTCGCGTAAACCCGTCACGCGGAAAAACACACACCGCTTCTCTCCGACGGGGAGACTGGCTACTGTTTTCTCGATCTTTTCCGCCGCCTCGCCAAAAAGCACCGCGTACGTTACTCGTTCTTGCGCGAGTCGCATCAACTCCTCCCAGGGGAGGTTTTTATCGCGCCCGCCAAGTAAAAGCACGATCGGCTCCTCAAAGGAACGGATGACGGCGATCGTTCGCTCGGGCGCGCTGGCGATCGAATTGTTGTACCAGCGGACTCCGTTCCACTCGCGCACCAACTCCAAGCGATGCGGCACGCCGCGAAAATCTTCAACCGCTTCGCGCATCGCCTCCAATGGAAAGCCCGCCGCATAACCGATGACGAACGCGGCAAGCACATTCGCCACGTTGTAATCGCCGCGCAAATGAATCTTCTCGCGCGGCATGAGAGTGACATTCAATTTGCCGTCGCGCAGATTCAACGAACCATGATGCAGATAGGCGCCATCCAATCCTTCATCCAGATCGTGAAGGCTGAACGTGACCAACTTTCCTTTCACTTCGCCGCGCAGGTTCCACGCGCCATTGTCGTCCCGTCCCAACACAGCCACATCCTCCCGCGATTGAAATTCCAAAATGCGACTCTTCGCCGCCGTGTACGCTTCCATCGTGCCGTGACGGTCCAGATGATTCGGAGTGACGTTCAAAATCGCGGCGATATCCGGTGAAAGGGTCATTTGTTCCAATTGAAACGATGAAAGTTCCAGCACGGCAATATCATCGGGTTGCATCTCATCCGCGTAATTCAACAACGGGTCGCCGATGTTGCCGCCGACGAAGGCTTTTTCGCCGTGAACATTCTTTGCCATGTTGCCAACCAACGTCGTCGTCGTTGTCTTCCCTGCCGAGCCGGTGATGCCGACCGTTTTGCACGGCGCGACTTCCATGAAGATCTGCGAATCGTTCGAGAGCGGAATGCCTCGCCTGACCGCTTCCACTACGATCGGCAATGTCAGCGGGACCCCGCCGGAGAGACACAGCACATCCGTTGAATCCAACAAGTCAAGCGGATGCCCGCCCAGCGCCCAGTCGATCTGATATTCCGCCAGCGATTCGCGCGCGAGGCGAAGCTCATCCGCGCCGCGCATATCGCTGACCGTAACGCGCGCGCCATGCAATGAAAGCCAACGCGCCAGGGCAAGCCCCTGCCGGGCGGCGCCTAAAATCAACACGCGGGTATCTTGCCAATTCGTCTTCATACAGTTTCGCGCCACGCAATACTCTTTACACCAACGCCAATCCCATGCCGATCATGCCGGCAAGCAAACCGATCAACCAAAATCTCTGCACGATCTGCGTTTCGCTCCAGCCGAGCAGTTCAAAGTGCAAGTGGATGGGAGCCATCTTGAAAAACCGCTTGCCTTTCGTCAGCCGAAAATACGCGATCTGAATCGAAACGCTCAACGCCTCGCTCAACGGGATGACGGCAACCACCAGCAACAAGGGCCATTGACCGGTCATCAGCGCCACCACGGCAAGCGTGGAACCGAGCGCCATCGAGCCGGTATCGCCCATGATTAATGCGGCGGGATGCACGTTGAACCATAAAAAGCCGAACAACGCGCCGACCACGATGAAGCAGAATTGAGCAAGGTACACCTGCCCGCCGATCAACGCCACACCGCCGAACGCGGCAAACGCAGTGGCAGAGATCAAACCGGCGAGACCGTCCAGCCCATCGGTGAAGTTGACCGCGTTCGATTCGCTCACGATCACAAATGCCGCCAGCGGAACGTACCACCAGCCCAGTTCGATCTCATGGCGATACCCAGGCAGGAACATATCCGGCACATCGAGAACGAACTTCAACACGATGCCCGTCCCCACCGCCAGCGCGATCTGCGCCAAAAACTTGGTGCGGATGCGCATCCCATCGCCGCGACGTTTGCCGCGAATACCCTCCCAATCGTCCAATGCGCCGAGCGCGCCGAACGCGACCATCGCAATGAGCGGGACCAATACCGAGCGCCCGGTCACATCCAAGCCGATCAACGCGGCGGCATTGAGCAAGCCCGTTAATAACAGCACAGGCAGGATGAACAGCACCCCGCCCATGGTGGGCGTTCCCATTTTGATGCGGTGCTGGTCCGGCTCTTCCACGCGGATGATCTTGCCGATCTTGAAATGCCGCAACATGCGGAGCAACGGCATGCCCCAGATCACCGTCATCACAAACGAAAACATCGCCAGCCCGAGCACCAAGGCGGAATGTTTCATGAGCGCATCTCCAACACGTTGGTGATACGGTCCATGCGCAAGCCGCGCGATCCCTTGATCAACACCACATCATCCTTCGACAAATTCGCGTTCAGCCAGTCGACCAACGGCTCGAGGGCGTCGAACTCGAGCACCGACGATTTTTTCATGCCGGCTTTACGCGCCGCCTCGGCGGTGATGCGCGCGCGCTCGCCCAGCGTGAGCAACATCCCCGCTACTTGAGCGGCGCGTAAGCCGACCATCTCATGCCCGCCGCGTTCATACGGACCGAGTTCGAGCATATCCCCAAGGACGGCGATCTTCCTGCCATCCAACTCATCCAGCAAATTCAACGCGGCAAGCATCGATTCCGGCGAAGCGTTGTACGTATCGTCCAGCAACAACGCGCCGGTCTCGCTGCGCACCGCGGCAAGCCGCAATTGCGTATGACCCTGGTTCAAGCCTTCAAGAATTTCCTGCCAGTTCATACCTTCCACCAAGCCAACCGCCGCGGCGCGAAGCGCGGTATGCACCGAATGCCGCCCGATCAGCGGAATCTTCACGTGCAGGGTTTCGCCTTGATAATGAATGCGAAAACGGATGCCATCCAGACCCAGCCCTTCGACCTGGTCTGCCCACAGATGCGCCTCTTGCGACAAGCCGTAGAAGAAGACTCGCGCCTTCGTTTTCTCTTCCATCCTGCGCACCCACGCATCATCGAAGTTGAGAATTGCCACGCCCTCGGGAGCCGGCGGCAACGCCTGAACTAATTCCGCTTTGCCGCGCGCAATGGCTTCCTGCGACCCGGCGCGCTCCGCATGGACGGTTCCCACGTTCGTCACCACGCCCACTTGAGGCAGGGCAATATCGCACAAAAAGGCGATCTCGCCGGGCACGTAGAATCCCATCTCCATCACGGCGCGTTGATGTCCTTCGCTCAAGCGCAAGACGGTCATCGGCAAGCCGATCTCGTTGTTGAGGTTGCCGGGGCTTTTCAACGCGCGATAGCGCGTGGCGAGCACTTCGGCGATCATTTCTTTGGTGGTCGATTTGCCCACGCTCCCGGTCACGCCGATGACCCGCAAGTTCAACTTGCGCCGCCAAAAACGCGCGATCTGTTGCAAGGCTGTGACCGTGTTCTCCACTCGCAGGCAAAGCGGAATGCTGTAATCCTGGGCGGCGACCGATTCCGGGGTGGCGGCGCGCAGGTCGAAGGTCCGGAAGGAGGCGTCCAAGTCCCGCTGAGTTAAAGCAAAAGACGCCCCCCGCTTGAAGGCTTCAGCGATGAAGTTGTGACCATCCGCTTTCTCGCCGGGAATGGCGACGAACAGCGAGCCGGGAATCACCTGGCGCGAGTCGATCACCGCTTCGGTGATCACCGTTGCGGCGGCGGGTCGGGCGCCCGTGAGGGCTTCGATGGCGTCGGCAATTGTGAGCATGTTATTTTGAGGTGTGTTGCATCCGGACATTATCCGGCGGAATGTTGAGCAGGATGACGGTTTGTTCGGCAACTTTGGCAAACGTGGGCGCGGCGGTCTGCGATCCCCAAATCGAGGAGGTGGGCGCGTTTAACCACACGTAGATCATGAACTGCGGGTCATCCACAGGTCCCCAGCCAATGAAGGACGCGTTGGTAACGCTTGGGTCGTAACCGAAATCGGTGGGGATTTGCGCAGTGCCGGTCTTGCCAGCCACGCGATAGCCGGACAATAACGCTTCGGAAGATTCAGCGCTGAGCGATTGCGCCAGCATTTCGCTCAACGTGTGAGCGGTCTGGGCTGTGATGGGCGAGCCGCCGTATTGCGATGGGACGTTGTATTGATGCCCGTCGCGCAACATCGAATATAGGATGTGCGGCGTGACCATCCTGCCATCGTTGGCAATTGCGGAGGCGGCCATGAGCATCTGCAACGGCGTGGCAGTGACTCCCTGACCGAACGCGTTGGTGCCGAGGTCGACGTTGTACCAATCCGAGTCACCCGGTGTCTTTAGCCTGCCCATCGCTTCCCCTGCCAGGTCCACCCCGGTGGGGTGACCAAAACCGAACCGCTCCATGTATCCATAAAAAGTGGTGGGACCCATTTGGGTGGAGATCCATGCCATGCACACGTTCAACGAATGTTGCAAGCAACCGACCATGTTCTGTTCGCCCCAGGCTTCCTTATCCCAATTTTGGATGGTGAAGCCGCCCACTTGAATCGAGCCGGTGTCTACGTAGGTGGTTTCGGGTTTGACGAGGCCCGTATCCAGCGCGGCGGCCATGGTCAACACTTTCATCACGGAGCCGGGCTCGTATGCCGTCCCGATCGACCGGTTGTATTGGCTACCGTCGTTATACAATGAAAAATAATTGGTGTAATTATTCAAATCCATGCGCGGCGTGGTAGACATGGCGAGGATCTCGCCATTGCGGGGATTCATCACCACGATGGCGCCGTTCTGCGCGCCGTATTCGATCAGCGCCTCATCGAGAATCGCTTCGACCCTGGCTTGCAAATCGCGGTTCAGGGTTAGGACGAGCGTTGTCCCGTTGGGCACGCGAGGAATCTCTGTGGCTTTGTTCGGGTCGCGCGGCACCCATACCTGCACCGGGTTGCCCGCAAGCAAGTCGTTGTATTTTTCCTCGATACCGAAATACCCGCGCCCATCGCGGGTGACAAACCCCAGCACGTTGGAAGCCAGCGAAGTTTCCGGGTAACTGCGTTGGAAGTGCGGCTTGAAGGCAATACCCCGCAAGCGGAAATCCTTCGCCGTTTCCAATTGCTTGATCTGCGCCTGCAATGCGGCGACAATGTTCGCGTCTACGTAATCTTGAATAACCACATAAGACCAGGACTCCGGCGATTCGGTCAATTTCTTGAAGACCTCCTCATACGTCAAGCCGAGGTATGTGCCGAGCGTAACCGCCAGCGCATCAGGGTCTTCCATATCGGACAGGCTCACTCCCACTTCGTATACTGTTCGATTGCCCGCCAGCAGATGACCGTTTCGATCATAAATCTCGCCGCGCTCCGGGTAGAACATGCGGAACTCTCCCGCGTACTGGTCGCCTTGCGAGAGAAAGATCGCCGCCTGTTCACTGTTCTGAATGCGGATCATCTGCACCAGAATTGCCAGCGCAACCAGCGCAAACCCGGCAATGAGCATCATCGAACGGAGGGCATACTGCCGTCTCATGGTTGCTTCGCCCCTCCAAATTTAATCTGTTCATCGAACCATTCGATCAACGATTGTGTGTATGCCTCGGGGATGATCCGCTCAGGGCTGGTCACATCCTCTGCCGCGAGCAGGATCGATGGCTCCGGCGCAAGATAACCCGACACAGCCACATATTCCAACTCGCCGGGCTTCACCGGGCGGTAGCCAAGCGCAAAAGCGCGTTGTTGCATCACCACTGTAGAAGTAAGGTCGGCAAGTTGGGTTTCGAGGTCGGCATTGGCGCGTTGCATGGAAGTAATCTCGACGCGCAATTCCTGAATCTCGCGCCCGGTCACCGCCGCGCGCGCGGTCACCGTGAGGTAAAGCGCGGCAACCATCGAAGCGCCGATCACGAAAAGCAAAAACGCGCCCGCGTACTGGCGTTGAATACGCCACGGGGCTTGTTTGTGCGCATGGACGATCTGTTGTGTAGCCTGTGCTTGCATAACGACCTTTATATTTGGGCGATTGGTCGGTTAAATCTTCACCACAAAGGACACGAAGGTCACGAAGGAATTTCTTTAAGGGGTTTAAAGTCTCTTCCCCTTTGTGTTCTTTGTGCCCTTCGTGGTAAAAATCTTTTAAAGTTTTTCGGCAATGCGAAGCTTCGCACTGCGCGCTCTCGGATTGTTTTTCGTTTCTTCTTCCGAGGGCAGGATCGGTTTTCGATTTACCTCTTTGATCGTCGCCTTGCGTTCCACGTCGTACAATTTTTCGTAAGGCGGATTGACCAAGTCTTTGCTTTGTTCTCTAAAAAAATCTTTGACGATTCGATCTTCCAGCGAGTGGAAGGAGATCACTGCGAGTCTGCCTCCGACGTGGAGGCTGGTTACTGCTTGCGGGAGCGTTTTCGCCACCGACGCCAACTCGTCGTTCACCGCGATGCGCAAGGCTTGGAAAGTTTTCGTCGCGGGGTGGAGACGATTCCCTTTACGGGGGGAAACGGCTTCGATGACTGCGACCAACTCGCCCGTCGTATGAAGCGGTCTGGCTTTCACGATGGCTCGCGCGAGTTTGCGAGAGTCGCGTTCTTCGCCGTATTCGTACAGCACATCCGCAAGTTCGCTTTCGGAATACGTGTTGACGATGTCTGCCGCGGTCTGCAACGCGTGCGGACCAAATCGCATGTCGAGCGGAGCGTCGTATTGAAACGAGAAGCCGCGCTCGGGCGTATCGAACTGCATGGACGACGCGCCGAGGTCGAGGACGATGCCGTCCACCGAATCCCATTGAAGGTTTTTCAGTTGGGCGGCGAGAGTCGTGTAGGAGGCTTGCGCCAGATGGATGCGATGTTCGTAAGGAGCCAAGGTCTCACGAGCGATCGCTAACGCCTGCGGGTCTACGTCGAGACCCAACAGTTGTCCATCTGGCGCAGATGCCTCCAAAATTCCGCGAGCGTGACCGCCCGCGCCGAGTGTCCCATCCACATAGCGCCCTCCGCGACGAGGTTGCAACGAGTGTATAATCTCTTTGTAAAGTACAGGTTGATGCGATGTGTTCATCGTAGTAACGACTTTAGTCGTTGACGACTGAAGTCGTCACTACGAGGTGTTGCTCTTTGAAAGATCAAGCGTGGCGAAGCGTTGTTGGTTCGCTTCCACATCCTGCAAATTATCCATTTGCGATTTCCAATCGGCAGGAGTCCACACTTCGAAGTAATCGCCCTGCCCCGCGACTGTGAGTTCGCCGCTTGCAACGCCGAGGAACTCGCGCAGGTTTTGCGGGACGAGGATGCGCCCGACTTTGTCCACTTCAACGGGATACGCGTTCGAAAGGATGAGTCGGCGCAACATGCGGGCAGAGGCGTCTGCCATGTTCATGTTGTTGATGCGCTCGTACACTTCTTTGAAGTACGCATCGGTCATCACCATCAGGCATTTGTCGAATCCTTGGGTGATGAACGCGCCAGCCGCCAGCAAGTCGCGATAACGCGCCGGGATCATCAGGCGCCCTTTGTCATCGAGATTGTGCTGGAACTGACTAAGGAACATTTGTGCTATTTATCCTTTAACTGGTGAACGCCGGGGATGCCGGCGTTCCTACCACTTCGTACCACTTTTTCCCACATTATACGCTTTTTGAGGGAAAAATCAAGGTTTTGTAACTTGTTTGGGCAGTCCCTCTGTTGTCCTATGGGGGTAATTGGTAATTCTTGGAGATTAGAGATTGGAGATTGGAGACTGGAGATTGAAGACTTTGGTGGTCGAATCTCGAGAGCGAAGGGTAATTAGCAATTGGAGAATTAGAGGATTGGAGAATTCATTTACTCTGCTCGAATTGGGCGCTGTAACGCGACATTCATGTCGCCCTTGCCTGAGATATTACATCCTCTACCGGGTAACGTAATTTGTAATTGAAGGATTTGAGAATTGACGAATTCATTTACATTGCTTGAAGCCACTCAATGGAAAGACTACGCCCTGCTCGATAGCGGCGATGGGTTGAAGTTGGAACGCTTCGGCAAGTATGTTTTTGTGCGACCTGAATCGCAGGCAATGTGGAAGCGCGCGTCCACCTCCGAGTGGAAGAACGCGGACGCGGTGTTCATCTCCACGGGCGAGGAGAGCGGCGGGCATTGGGATGTCAAAAAGAAAGTGGATGAGCATTGGACGATGCATTATCCGCTCCCCCGCTTCGACTACGGCGCTGACAAGCACAGCGCCTCCGCTCAGCGCGAAATAAAATTTAAAGTGATGACGACTCCAGGGCGGCATCTTGGAGTCTTCCCTGAAGTCGCTACGCATTGGGATTGGTTCAGTGAATTAATTAGCCACAGAGTTCACAGAGAAAAAAGAGAAACGAACGTTTTAAACTTATTCGGCTACACGGGGTTGGCGACTCTCGCCGCCGCGTCGGTTGGCGCAAAAGTGACCCACGTGGATGCGTCGAAGAAGTCCGTGAGTTGGGCGCGGGAGAATCAGGCGTTATCGGGGTTGAGCGACGCGCCCATCCGCTGGATCGTGGACGACGCGTTGAAGTTCGTGCAACGTGAAGCGCGACGCGGCGTGAAGTATGATGGCATCATCCTTGATCCGCCAAAATTCGGGCGCGGACCGAAAGGCGAAGTGTGGGAAGTGTATAAGTCCCTGCCGAATCTGTTGGAAACCTGCCGGGAATGTCTAAGTGAAAATCCACTGTTCGTTGTCACAACAATTTACGCGGTGCGCGCGTCGGCAGTCCACGTGGCGCAGGCGATGGACGATATGATGAAGGGGTTTCGTGGGAAAATCGAAATGGGTGAACTGGTCACGCGCGAGCAAAGCGCGGGGCGGTTATTGTCTCAGGCGGTGTACGCGAGATGGGAAAGTAATGATATTAGGGCGGGTTGACAGGGAAGGTAAAAGACCATGGACCAGCATAAGTATCCCACTTTACATCTCGAAAAATATTCTTGAAAACCGGATCAAAAGAAAGTAACTCCACGGGGAACTTGACGTAAACCAGTCCTTCAAGGTTGTTGACTTCCAAGCAATCAATTGTTATTGTATAGTTTCTTTCAGCCATTTTCTGGCTCGTTTCCAAACAATAATCTGATTGCCCTGGTTCTCTCGCGTACAAAGTACGTATATTCAGTGAAACGCTTTTGGCATGGACAGGAATCCGTACTGCAAAAAACAGATATTGACACCGTTGAATAATCTTTCCATCCGAAGCAAATTTCCAATACATCGTTCCTTCTTCAACAGGTCTCGCTTCTATACTGGCAACCGACAAAGTGGTATCCAGGGGCGCATTCGGGTATGTTAACAGCCAATCACGTTGATCGGGCAGGTTGTAACATACTTCTACACGATAGCCGCCGCCCTCCGTGTGCGCGCTGATTAGTTTCATGGAAACATTATTTGCCGTTGCCACATTTGGCGTAGCAGAGGAAGATGATCTTTCTTTGCGGGTTTCAGACTGTACTACAAACACGGCATACAGCGCAAGAACAATAATCGCTGCCAGTAAAAACCCCAAAAATTTGAAAGCGCGATGATCTTTGAACATAAGAACATTTGAAGGGCATGTAGGTTTTGAAATATCCCACATGCCCCTCAACACTCAGGGTTGAGCAAATTTGAAGTGAAAAACCCAAGGAGCGCGACGCGCGTCCGTCAAAATGTCGAGCGCAAATTCATGGGCAGTCTCGTTATCCATTGATGCTGGTTTTTGAGCGACCCCAAACCCTCCTACATTGGATTCGGTAGGACACGTAACCTTAATGTTACTCTTGCGTGCGTCCAACTGTTTTTGCAATGCAGGACAATCAACTTGATCTGGTTCAGATACATATATTTTCTTTAGGAACAGGATCAGATTTGCTCCGTCTTCCACCGCTACCGGAAATAGCAAGTACTGGCATTTTTCAGTTGCAGCACCATCGGAAGCGAATCTCAAATCTAATACGCCTTCCTCGCTGATGGCATACTCCTGACCATTGACATTGAGGACAGCATCATCCGGGCGGCTTGTAAGTAGCCAATCACGGTTGTCCGGAAGCGAAAAACAAACATCCACCTCAAAATATTCGCCTTCCTGGTGTGCGCCAGCCATCGACATCGTGATTCCATCAAAAGCCAGTTCCGTCACTGTAGAGTCTGAACTGGTTCGTTGCTGGTCAGTGTTTGCTTCGCTACTTGCATCTGCCGAAAAATTATAGCCAATTGCGAAAGTGGATACGGTAATTAAGACGAGGAAAAAGAATGTCCAGCCGAACAATCTCGATGTATTGGTTTTTAGCATTTCAAACTCCTTAATAAGCTCCGGTGCATCTGGGGAGATCGTTGATCAAACCGTTCATGGGGGATGTCCCCACGTCTCCACAGGCTCGATAGCCAGATCCATATCGTTGGTTGGAGTAGGTTGTGTAGCCTGGGGCAACGTATTGTGTGCCATAATACCAATACCGAAGTGTTGCATTGGCATAAAAATTCAGGCTGCCTATATTTATGGTTTTCGCCCAACGAGTTTGGCATGCATCGGAGAACCTTAACTCAACCCTTGCCAATCCAGATGCTGGGTATTTTGTTTTTACAGTTGCCGCATCGGCACTGCAACCTGTTGTCTGCGGGTCTGTATTGTTACATCCCGACCCACTACATAACGCATACGCAACGCCGGCAAATGGATAACTTGATGCGACCATAATCATTGTTGTGATCACTACAACGAGGGCGATTGTTGCTTTTCGCATAGTTTCTCCTTGTGTAAGCCAACTCAAGATTCGGGAGTAAAAATTTGTAATAGTTTGCCAGTAACGACCTCCCTGAACTTGAATAGGACTTACGCAGTTGAACCTGTTGCGCCGTAGTTGCACTGCGGCGGCGGCAGTACAACTGCCCGCCAACTGCGTAAGTCCTGTTGAAAATCAATTCACAAGGTGACTATAGCATTTTCAACTTCCAATTTCAAGTACGGAAATCCGTACCTTTTTCCACCCACCAGTGAACCGCCTCGGTTCGGGATGTTACACGCAACTTCTCATAAATACTCTTTAAATGCTTTTCCACAGTATTGACAGAAATACTTAAATGAGCCGCAATGCCTTTGTTATCAATCCCTTCTGTCAAGGCTTGAAGCGCCTCCTTTTCACGAATTGACAAACTTTCCCAGCGTTTACGAACATCTTCCCTCCAACGGTGGGCGCGGTCAATTTGTTCCTTATCAAAAAACACTTCGCCCCGCGCCGCTTTTCTGATCGAAGCGATCAATTGCCCGGCTCGTAATTTTTTATCCAAATATCCTGCAACACCTGCGTCCATCATATTCGCAAGATAAGCATCCTTGTCGTGAGCAGTCAGGACCAGCGTCAACGTTTCAGGGTAATTTTCCCGAACCCACTTCTCCATCTCCACCGGGTCGAGGTTGGGCATCTTCAAATCCAACAACAAGATACGCGGTTGCAATTTGGCGACCATGGGTTTGATTTCATTGCCGTCTTGCGCTTCACCTATAATTTTTATTTCTGAGGCTTTTTCAAGAATCGAACGCACCCCTTCAAGGGCGAGGGGATGGTCATCTGCTACAAGCACTGTAATTTCGTCTGGGGATTTCATCGGCGTAGCCTCCTTCTTTTGCCTATTCGCAATAATTGAATATACAAACATTGTATATCCCCCCCCTGTTTTTCTGTCAACCAACGTTTTCCCTACGACTCTCCAACATCCTCAGCCACTCCAACGGCTTTTCCCACCTCACGCGCGGATTGACGTTGAATAAATTATCGGGGCGATCCCATTTCGGTCCCGGCGGACCCGACTCGTCGCTGAGCGCGCTTTTCACTCCCCATAGTCCTTTGTAGTTCACCCAATCCGGTTCGGGATTCAACACCACGCGCCGCCATTCTTTTACAGTTGGGCGAGTCGTTTTACGGTCCGACATGACGCGCTTGAGATAACTGGTGGATTTGACCACAGGCTCGCGCAAGTTTTCACCCTGATAGCCGATGCGGAATCCATCTCCCGAAGCGATCTCCATCGGCAGGCTGACCACGTAATGATCCGCTTCATCGCGCATGGAAATGAAAGCATCCTCGGCGAGAATGTTCGTGTGGGAGGCGATCAACTCTTTAAGCGCGATCTGCCGCGCTTTTTGGCTGGGGTTGAAGAGCAGGAAGATGTAGTGGATCAAGCCGTCCGTCCAATAAAGGAAGCGTTGAACGCGTCCCGCTTCGTAAAGATTCGACGAGCGGATGATCTCAGGCTTGCTGTAGTTGGCATGCGATCCCAACGCCACGTAGACGACGGGATGGGTCGTGTCCTTGTCGTTTTTATCTTTCGCCTTGATGACCTTTTCCCACAATTCGATGTTGCCCGCGCCGTGTTGCGAAAATAAAACGGCGTAGGGCGAATCGTTTTTGAGATAGACCGCCGTCATCTCCCAATCGCCCTCGTGGTGATTGATCCCGTTCGCGGCGAGACGCCAATCGTTGAACGCGTAGAAAAAATGATATTGCAGGATCGTCCAGTTGTTCCCCTCCGCATCCTGCTCGCGCGCGACGCGACCGTAATACACAGGCTGTGAGTCCTTCTCCAAAATTTTGGCATACTCGAAATATGATTTGCGCGCGATGGTCTCAGTGGCGAGCGAGAGCATGTCCATGATGAGACCAGGTCCCTCAGGGAGGATATGATCGAAGATGAATTTCATCGTGCGGATGGAAAGATAGAAGAGCAGGATCAAATAGATAGGCAACAGCACGAGATATTCCACCGCGACGCTCATGTATTCGCTGGGGTGAAGAAAAAACCAGATCGGCGCGACCATCAGCGCGGTGAAAAGCAACACAGCGAACGCGGCGGGGATGATGCGCCATCGGATGGTTGATGCCAGCATGAAAAGGATCAACGCGGCGATCAACGCGAGCGCGAACGCAATTTCCACACCTGCCCAGCCGAAGAAATAATATCCCGCGCCCATTGCGAGAGCGGATAAAACGCCCAGCCATACCCACGCATCGGAGTCGTAAAGCGGCTCATTGATGAACCGCAGAAAATATTGTCCGCCCTCGAGTTTGCCGATAAAGGTTGCAAGCGGTTCATTCAAATGGAAGAGCAAGCCCGCCGCGCCGAGCGGTCCGCTGGGCAGAATGCTGCAACGTTCAAGATAATGCTCCAGCGCCATGGGGAAAAATCGTTCGCTCTTGGCGAAACGCAAAACGGGTTCGTATGTTTCGAGGAGATCGTGGTCGTTCATTTTGGAATGAAAACGTCCCGCAGGTTTCTCGGCAAAACTGAGACGGTTTACCAAACCTGCGGGACGGTGAATTGTTATTGAAAATACTGCAACGCGATCCTCAGACGTTCTTCCGCATCTTTGCTCGCATCTTTCGGGATGGATTGAATGGCAGACTGCGCCTCGACAACGGAATAGCCCAACGCGGTCAGCGCGGCGAGGACTTCCGAATCCGCGTCGGACATCAGGGCAACCTGCTTCAAGCCATCGAGCGGTTTCAACTTGTCTTTGAGATGAAGAGCCATCTTCTGCGCGGTCTTTTTGCCCACACCCGGCACGCGGCTCAACAACTCGGCTTCATCGGCGAAGATCGCGCGTTGGATGGCATCGAGCGTCATCGTTGACAACACAGACAACGCCACTTTGGGACCGACTCCATCCACGCCGAGGAGCATGTTGAATAAATCTCTATCGGCTTGCGATTCGAATCCGTACAACGTCAACGCATCTTCGCGGACGACGAGATGCGTGAACAAGAACGCGGCTTCGCCGGTCTTGACGCGCATCCGCAACGGCGCAGGGACGAAGACGCGCAACCCCACGCCTCCCACTTCGACGATGAGGGATGTCTCTTCAATTTGCGCTATTTCTCCGCGGAGGGTTGAGATCATGGGGCTAATTTAACCACAGATGAACACAGATGTACACAGATGGGTTGATAAACGAGTTGAATTAAGGCTGTGGAGTCTTCCAATAGACGGAGGGGAGAAGCCGCTTGATTTCGATCTTCGATCTGCCAAAGTTGATAAGCAAACAGACGTCTGCTCCCGTTGCCCGCAGGTAGTTCAAGGCTTGGGCGGTATGCTCTTGCGTTAACATAGATACAGCCTTCAATTCGACCAGAACTCTTTTCTCAACAAATAAGTCGGCAAAGAACTCACCTACGACAACTCCGTCAAACATGACTTTAATTGGAAATTGTTGCTCAACCCCCAATCCTGTTTTTCGCGTTGCACGCACCAAAGCATTCTCATAAACTTTTTCAACAAAGCCTATGCCAAGCGTATTGCTGACCTCATACGCGCAACCTATGATTCTTGCGGTAATTTCATTCACTTCTTGTGGAGGCATCACAATCTCCTTTCATCCAAACCCAATTGTTCATCCGCGTTCATCTGTGGTGAATTAATATCTCTTCGTATTCAAATGCGTGATGGCAATTGCCAGCGCGTCGGCGGCGTCGTCGGGTTTGGGTATGGAGTCGAGTTGCAGGAGGGCGCGAACCATTTCTTGCACTTGCTTCTTTTCAGCAGAGCCGTAGCCTGCCACGGCTTGTTTCACTTCTTTGGGAGTGTATTCAAAAATTTCGATCCCCGCTTGTTCGAGCGCGAGTAACACAACTCCGCGCGCCTGTCCGACGGCGATGCCTGTGGTCACATTGCGGGCGAAGAATAATTTTTCAACAGCGGAGGTATCGGGTTTGTGTTGTTTGATGATTTTTCGCAGGTTGGTATACAACATCTCCAGCCGGGCAGACGGGGTTGCGTCTTTGGGGGTGGAGATAATGCCGAAGGAAACTGCGACCAGTTCCCCGTCGGGCATGAGGCGCGCGAGTCCGTATCCTGTGGTGGCGGTGCCGGGGTCAATTCCAAGCGCGAGGGTCATTGTAAAAGTAACGCCGACTTAAGTCGGCGCTACAAAAATTATGCGGCTTCGAGCGCGGCGAGGGCTTCGTCTGAAATTTTGACGTTGTGAAAAACGTCTTGCACGTCGTCGAGTTCCTCGATGGTCTCGACCATCTTCATGAACTTCAACGTGGCTTCCACATCGAGTTCCACTTCCTGTTTGGCGACCATGCGCAAGCCCGATTCGTCCGGCTGGACTTTGGCTTGATGCAATGCGTCGGCGATGGTTTTGAACGATTCGACAGGCGCGTAAATTTCGATGGTATCGCCGCCGTCAATGACATCGTCCGCGCCCGCGTTGACTCCCAACTCGAAGGCTTTGTCAAACGATAGCTGACTGGCAGGAAATTCAAAATAGGCTTTGCGATCGAACTGCCACGCCACCGCGCCGGGCTCCGCCATGTTGCCGCCCGATTTGCTGAACGCATGGCGCATATCGGGGACGGTGCGATTGCGATTATCGGTGACGCAGGTGACCATCAACGCCGAGCCGTGCGGACCATAGCCCTCGAAAGTGACCTCTTCAAAGACGGCGCTGTCTTTGTCTTCGCCTGAACCTTTTTTGATGGCGCGTTCGATATTATCTTTGGGCATGTTTTCAGCGCGGGCTTTATCCACTGCCAGCCTGAGGCGAAAGTTGGAATCGGGATCGCCGCCTTCGCGCGCCGCGATGGAAATTTCTCTGGCGAGGCGCGTGAAGATCGCGCCGCGTTTGGCGTCTGCCGCGCCTTTTTTGCGTTTGATGGTAGACCACTTGGAATGACCGGACATGTCTTGTCTTGCTCCTTGCTGTAAACCCACTGTTCAGTGGAAAATTTGTGTTTTCAAAATTATATCACTCACCTTACGCAGAACGTCCCGAAGGTTTCCTTGAAATAGGGCAATCTCACTGATTCCCTTACACTTTCAAAATTGGGACGCTGATTCACGCTGAAAACGCGGATTTTTTTCTTTAGGAGTAGCGGACAAAATCCTCATTCTGCGTAAGTCCTGATCTGGTTACTTTTCCTTCAACGCATTATGCACGGCATCGAGCGACTGCAACGCGGTGAGGTTGCGCCAGGGCCAGGCGTTTTCCATGCGCTTCGGGTCGTCGAAAAAGTTGCGCGCAAACGTGAGATGGAAGCGGTCATCGCTCAGTCCCTGATCGGGCAGGGGCTGGACCGCCGCCCAATAATTCCACAAGGGAATCTCGTATTCGTAGGCGAGTTGCGCGATGGCGTTATTGATGGCGTGATCGCCTTCGAGGTTATCGGCTTTGGTGGCGATGATCGGCACCGCGCCGAACTCGATGATGCGGTCCAACACTTTGCGCATGTATTTATCGTATTCCTCGGCGGGTTTTTGCGACCACCATGTTTCCATGCTGACGAAGACGATGGACGGTTTCCACGTCCGCAATTCGCAATCGAGCGGGGATTCTCCAGCTTTGCAAGACTTGGGGTCGGCGCGCAACGGCGAGATGACTGCCGCGGCGTTGAACCCTCCCTTCACCGCCAGGCTCACGCGCGAGAATGAACCCTGGTAATACTCGATCGTCGGCTGGAGGTAGGCGTACTCGCTCCCGAGGCTGTACTCGTTCGGGTTGTCGAACGCGGAGAGAAAATACGATGAAACATTCTGGCAATCGCCGATGATGGCGAAGCGGGCGGGGTCGTTGCCGTTTTCGATTCCGCGTTGATAGACGGCGCGCATCGCATCGCTGACTCCCATGGGGACGACCGGCAGATCCATGAACGCGTCTTTCTCCAGGGGAGGCTTGGGTGTGCCAGTGGCGGCGGGAGTCGCCGGGGGGGCGGTCACAGCCGCCACCGTGGGAGCAACCTCACTGGGAGGTTGAAGCGGGGCATCCGTCGCGGTAACACGCTCAGCGGGAGTCCCTCTGCCAGACGAACAGGCGGCGAGGAGCGAAGTCAACAAGAGTGTGAAAAGCAGTTTTTGTTTCATTGATTCCTATTTGCAAAAATTTTGAATGGATGCGCCGATCTTTTCGGCAAGCATCGATTCGCCAAAGGGCGTGAGGTGCACGCCGCTGTTGGTGAATTCGGTCATTGGGACGAGGTCCCACAGGTCTATGTAGGGATAGCCTTGCGCGGAGGCGTGTTCGGCGAGCGCGGCGCGGTACTCGTCGAATGCCCAGCGCGGGTAGAAAAAATTATAGCGAATGTCTGAGTTGACGCCGTTGCTGATGAGGATCGGTTCGTTCACGAGGAGGGTCGGCGCGCCGGCGGCGTTCATGCCGGCGTCGAGGATTTCGAACGAAAGTTTGCCCTGTAATGTTTCAGCGGGTTTGATGCCGTGGAATTCATCGTCCTTTTCGTAATCGAGTTGCGCGGGTTCGTAGGATTCGGGGTAGAACTGATCCACGCCAGTGGATGCCCACATCGCGCCGTACAGTTGCAAGCGGATGAGATCCGCGATCTCTTTGCGGCGGTTGATTAGCGTTTGGTCCCACACGGTGGGGTGGTTCAGCGCCGGGTCGTTGGGATCGAGATGCAATTGGTATTTGGCGATTAATTTTTTCACGCGTTCGGGGCTGTTGGCAACGAGCGGCGCGGTGAGTTGTTTCTCTTGCGGGAACGATTCCAGCGTTGTGAGCCAGACGACCATGTCGGGTTGATATTGCAATGCCTCGTCAAGGATCATCAGCTCTTGCAAGAGCGAGATGTATGGATAGCCGAGGTTGTAGGCATGGAGGGTCTTTCCGCAGGCTGAGATATTTTGTGAGTTCAACTGTCCCGCGAGGTTTTGTTCGGGGGTGAGCAACGTGCCCCACACGGATGAGTCGCCGATGAGCAGGACGCGGAATTCGTCGTCCGCTTTGGGTGTGCCGGCGAGAACATGCGCGGCAAACATGGCATCGAGATTGAACAGGCTGAGGTTGTATCCGCGTTGGTTTTCGCCGAAGGGAAAACGCTCGCGCCCTGGGAAGATTTTGTTGTAGAGCGAGAGTTTGCCGAGAGGAATGTTATTTGTGAAGATGAACGCAAAATTGAGCAACACAAAGAGGAGTGTTGTTTTGAGGAGGAGGGGGAAGAGGCGAGGGGTAGGCATAAGAGCAAATCGGCAAAAGAGCAAGTCGGCAAAAGAGCAAGTCGGCAAATTAGTAAATTAGTAAAAGAGCAAGCGATCGGTAACCAGAAATCGGTGGGTGGTTAGGTGAATCCAAATAGTTTCATTAGCACGCGGAATGATAACTCGGGCGAACTCAGCGCGAAGAAGACCCAGCCGAGCGCGACGAAGTGGAAGGCGAGCAAGACGCCGCCGATATGCAAGGCTGTTTGCATGCGCGGATTTGTAACCGCAATACGAGTCTTTGTGAAATCGCTCCAGCGGTTTTGGAGGAAGAGTCCAAAACCGTGCCAGGCGCCCCAGAGCATGAAGTTCATGGTAACGCCGTGCCATAAGCCGATGATGAGCATCGTGGCAAGCTGACCGGCGAGGAGCATCGTCCATGCGGGCAGGGATTTGTAGCCGCGAATCCAGCGGTTGAAGGGGTTGAAAAAGTAGGCGCGAATCCATTGCGTCAAGGTAATATGCCACGAGTTCCAAAATTGCGCGAGGTTGGGTTTGGTATACGGCGAGGTGAAGTTTTCAGGGAGTTTGACGCCCGCGAGACGCGCAACGCCAATGGCAATATCGGTGTAGCCGCTGAAATCGAAATAGATCTGGAAGGCATAGGCGTAGAGGTGAAACCACAGCCAGCCTGTTGTGTGAGCTTGCGCCGCGAGCGCGTCGTTGAGCGCCAGTAACGCCAGCGTGTCGGCGATGACGAATTTTTTGAACAAACCAGCCACGATCCGTTGACCCGCCAGCAAAGTTTCATCTTGTGTGAGGCGGAATTCCGCGCGCAGGTCTCCGGCGAACCGCTCGGCGCGGTCGATGGGACCGGCGGACAACGAGGGGAAGAAAACGGCGTAGGTTGCAAACTCCGGTAGTGACAGTTCGGGCAGGCGTCCCGTTTGTTTATCGCGCAAAACATGGATGAGACGGAAAGAAATGTATGAAAACCCGAGCCAGCGCAAGTCCAACGCGGAGGCAGTGTCGAAGGGGCGGTTGGTCAACGCGCGGAAGAAGATGCTGGCTTGAAGAGAGAGAAACGGGGATTTGAGAATTAGGAGAAGTATGATGAGCGAGATAATTGCGAGAGAGAAGGTGAAGGCAAGTCGACGCGAGAGAATTGTTGATGTCGCAACGGCAAATGCGGCAACCACAAAAAAGCCGATAACAATGATGAGTCTCGGCGCAGTCGTTGTTGTAAGGATTGGGTTGGGGAAAATGTACCGCGTGAGGTCGACGAGGGCGATCATGCCGATGAGGACGGCAAGCCCGATAAGGTTCTGGCGAGATTTCCACGCGCCGGCAGTGGAGGTGATGAACCAAACGATTACGACAAGGAAAATCGAAAGCGAGGGAATCCAAAAGTCGAAGGAACGGAGCGGCACGGCGGGCTGGAACCAAAAGAGGGCGAGCGCGCTGAGGGCGAGGAGAAAATATCCACGCGCCGCGCCGCGCGCCCACAGGCCGACCAGCAACGCGGTCAGGATCGAAGCGCCGATCTGTGTCAGTCCCATAAAGAAAAGTCGTCCCGCAGGTTAATTAGTCGCATCAACATCCGCGCAGAATCCTGCGGGATATTCTGGACTCACCTTGCGCAATAGCTACGGAGTCGCAGAGACATTGAGAAAATCCCTTTATTGTTTCTCCGCGACTCCGCGTTTCTATGGTTGGATTGCGTACCATCAGTTCTTGAGTCTATTGCTTGCCGCAGACCAGCCACTCGCCGCTTTCTTCCACGACTTGATAGGTAACGAGCGAAAGGTCAAGGTTCTGGTCTTCGTTATTGTAGGTGAGCACGATACTGCCGGCGCAATCCACGAGGGCGAAGTTGCCGTCGGTTCCCGTTTGCGAACAGGCCGCGTTCTCGAGCCGCGCGTTAACCGCTTGCAGTGAGTCGAGTTCGATGAGCGCGTCCTCCTCCCAGTCGCCGCAGACGAGCGTGGGAAGACGAGCCGCGTCTTTGGCGACGAGCGCGTTCAGGTAATTTTCAACCGCCTTTGCGGGCGCGTCGGAGGCGGATGGAGCGCAGGCAGTGAGCAGGATGTTGGCAAGCAACAGAGTGAATAAAATTTTACGCACAGAGACTCCTTTGGAATTTGTGGCGGGATTATAAAACAGGAGGGATGAATGATGAAGGACAATTGATGAAAAAGCGATGAGTGAACCGATGGTGAGAGCCGGAAAGTTTAGCCTCGAAAAAAGTAGAGGATGGAAATGCACACGCCGATGACGATGACCATCCCCTTCAATACGGAGGGCTTGACGCGACCAGCCAGCCTGCCGCCGATCATCCCACCCAGCAACGCTCCGACCGCCATGACAATTGCCACAGTCCATGCGACTTTTCCCGAGAACAGGAAGAAGACCGCCGCCGCCACGTTGACGATGAACGATACCGCCTGCTTCAACGCGTTCAACCGCGTGAGCGTGTCATTGACGGTCAGTCCCAGCGCTGAAAGGAGCATCACACCCAGCCCAGCCCCGAAATACCCGCCATAGACCGAAGCCAGCCCTACCGGAAGCCATGTGAACGATTCGAGCGAACCATGCGATGCGCCCAGTCGACGCGTGAGCCATGCCCGGATCGGGTCCTGCGCGGCAAGCAAGCCCGACGCCAGCAGAATCAAAAATGGGACGAGGTCGCTGAACAACTTTTCACCGGTCTGCAACAACAAAAATCCGCCCAGCACGCCGCCAAAGATTCCGGCGGGTAAGACCAACCACAGACGTTTCCCCTGCCCGCGCAGGTCGTTGCGTTGGGCAAACGCCCCGCCGAAATAGCCGGGACACAGCGCGACGGTGTTCGTCACATTGGCAGTGACGGGCGGGATTCCCAAAAAGACAAGCATGGGAAAGGTGATGAGCGTCCCGCCGCCGGCGAGGGCGTTGACCGCGCCGGCGACTATCGCGGCAAGGAAGGCAAGGAGGAGCATGAGGTTGAGTATAGCATTGAGAGGGTCGCTTGTTGGTAGAGGGGAGGTGTTGTATACTCGATTCAAGTCCACAGAGGAAAAATGCCCAAGAATAAAATCTATGAAGGAAACTGCCTTGAAATTCTTGCCGACAAGAAATTTCCGTCTCTTGTTGATTTGACTTTTCTCGACCCTCCTTTCAATCAAAATAAAGATTATGCCCACCATGACGACAATCTATCGCCTGAAGAATATTGGGGGATGATGAAGGACATCTGTCAGAAAATCTTTGAAATTACCTCCGCTGGCGGGGCGATCTACTTCATGCAACGTGAGAAGAATACCGAGGAGGTTTTACAATGTTTAAGAGAATCAGGCTGGACGTTACAAAATCTCATCATTTGGAAGAAGAAAACATCGGCTGTGCCCGTTGCAAGTAAGTTCGGTAAGCATTATCAAATTATTGCTTATGCGACAAAAGGCGATAAAGCGCGCGTGTTCAATCGTTTGCGAATTTCTCCTCCATTGCCCGCTAACTACAAGTTCGAGCGAGAGAACGGCGTCTATGTGACTGACGTTTGGGATGATGTTCGAGAATTAACATCAGGTTATTTCGCCGGTGACGAAGCCATTCGAGAGAAAAACGGCGAGCGGTTTCATAAACAACAATCCCCTATTGCTTTGTTATTGAGAATAGTTTTGTCGTCGTCAAATGTAGGCGATACTGTGTTTGATCCCTTTGCAGGGACTGGCACCACCCTTGTGACTGCTCAGCAAGTTGGCAGAAACGGCATCGGGATCGAAATTGACCCCAAGAATGTAAAGATGATCCAGAAACGCTTGGATGAACTTTGGAAAGCTGACGATATTGAAAAATATTACCAAGACTATATTTTTACGGAAAACCTGTCTGAGATTTGGGGAGCTAAATCTTCTGTAAAGCTGCCTGCAAAATCCAAAACCAAACAGCCGTCACTTTTTGGATAGATATGAATTCAATTTTCCATTTTTGGAATCATCTCGTTCAAAACAGAAATTCTTTTTCTCGAATATCTACATTGGATCAATTCAAGTTTGATCAGACGATGCTCTCTTGTGAAAATCGAGGGGTCTTTCCTGATCTGGCGATCAAATTGAATACAGATCGTTCAAAGTTTACCGGGGGAGAATTGATTGAGATGAAAGACAGTAAGACCTACTCTGTCTCGTCGTTCAATTCGACAATTCCCACCGGGAAGAAAAACATTCATAAGATTATTCCCTCCGAGAATAGTAAGACCTTTACGCAAATGAGCGCTGCCGGCGATGATGTCTTTTCTCTCGCAGAGCGCGAAGTGTATTACTTGGTTCGCGGACGGAAAGGCAGGGCGCAAAAAATCTGCCTCGTACATGGTGGTTTCTTCGAGACTATTAGCGCAAAAGAACTTATTCGCCAGTCATTCAAGCAAGTCCTGGATGAAAATTTAGCAGGGCAAGATATCCCCGAAGGAATTAGGTCGCAACTGGAGGAAGTTCTCTCTGATCAGGAAGATTTCAGCCGCGTTCGTAATGTGGAAAAGGCTTCTGTCAAACTGCGGTTCAGAGTTATGACCGAGATCAAGCCCGAGGGAAATATCCTAAACCCGAATCAATATTCCGAAATCAAAGATAACACCTTGAACCTTATTGTCCCGTTTCATGGGGAAGACGAAAGAGCGGATGTTGTGCGCAAGGTAGAGATTGTGGTCGGCAAAAAGGCAATGAAAGGTATCAACACATTTTCGTTGAAGCACCCTCTCAACGGCTGGTATGTTGTATTTCAAGTCAATGTATAAGCGGGGAAACTTCGCTAATCGAATTACGTCCCATCCTCCTTCGGCGGCGCGCTCCGTAGCCCAGCCAACACGCTGGTCAATTCCCCCCGCATCGGTCTAAAAACTCTCTCCCGCACAAGTATGCCGCTAAGGGTCTGTAAATTAATAACCTCCCGTGTTTTTGTTCGCGAGCAGTTGCACTGCGAGCGGGATGCACGATTTGCCAAGCAAATCGAACTGCATCTCAACAAGGAATTTATATTTTTACGAACCCTAAGTGCCGCCACAAAGAACGAACAGAAAACCTTTTTCACTTGGCGACCGTAGCGCGCATTGCGGTCAATACCCTTACATGTACGGTAGAGAATCTAAACATAAAAAGCCTGAGGGGGTTTTTGACAGTCTCCAACCCTTGCATTTGCCCATCAAAACTGCTATAGATGGGCAGATCAAGGAGATGAATGTGTCCACCTCTCAGCCGCCATCATATCAAACCTACTTCATCGACCTGCCCCTCTCGCGCCTGCACGTGTTGGAAGTGGGCGAAGGCGAACCACTCATCATGGTGCCCGCCACTATTTCAGAATGGGAAGACTGGCTCACCCTCGTCCAATTCATGGGGCAATGGTTCAAGGTCTATTTTTTCGAACTGCCCGGGCACGCGCAATCCTCGCCGTTCACAGGATCGTTTTCCAGCGCGCGGGTCGCCGAACTGGTGGAACAACTCGCCGACAAACTCGGATACGAACGCTTCAACTTGATGGGGTTTTCCTTCGGCGGCATCCTCGCCATGCGCGCCTTCAAACGCCTCTCCGCGCGCATCGACCGCCTGATCCTCATCGCCCCCTGCCTCGGGTGGAGGGCGCTTCCCTATTCGAAAACGCGGCTGACCATGTTGTATCACGTCATCCAGCAGTTCAAACGGCGCTGGGTACAGACCTTCTTCGTGAAGTTCGCGCGCAACCCCCGCACGCTCTCGATCGCCATTGCGTTTGTGCGCGCCATCGGCAAACTTGAAAACACCATCCCCCTCAAGAGAAAACTTCCGCGCACCACCACCACCACGTTCGATATTCTCTCCTCGCAGATCACCGAAATTTTAACGATGGAGTTCGACCCGCCTTCGGAAAAACACACAACGCCGTGTTACTTCGCCATGTCCATTTACGATCCGCTTCTGCGCTTCGATGCCACGCTGAGCATTGCCGAAACCCATTTTGCGGATATGAACGTCGTGAGACTCACCTACCCCTTCCACCAGCCGCCGCGTCCCTTTACCTTCGAAGAGTTGAATGAAGGATTCTACGGAACGGTCAACGCGTTCATGCGGGCGCGCGCATAATTCAAACCATGTCGTTACAAAAAATCATTCTTTATTCGTCGATCGCGTTATCGCTGATTCTATTGTGGGTCTATCGCCTGCCCATCATCGACTCTCTGCGCTGGTTCAGCAACCTGAACGCGGTGATCGAATCGATTCGCGGATACGGCTATTGGGGACCCGCCGTGCTATTCCTTCTTTTCATCCTCCAGGCGTTCATCGCCTTCATCCCCGGTCAGGCATTGATGATCGCCAGCGGCTACATCTACGGCTTCATCGGCGGCATCCTCATCACATGGACCAGCCTCGTGCTGGGCGGACAGATCGCGTTCTGGCTCTCTCGCAAATTTGGGCGCCCCTTCGCCGAAAAATGGATCGCCCCAGCCACCCTCGACCGCTGGGATAAAAGCGCGGCGGGCCAGGGCGTGGCGTTCTACGTCATCACCCTCGTCATGCCGTTGATACCGAACGACGCAATGTGTTACGTGGCGGGTCTCGGCAACATGGAGCCGCGGCGCTTCCTACTGGCAAACATGCTGGGGCGCGGAATCGCCAGCATTCTCACGGTCACTGTCGGCGCGTACGTCAACCAGATTCCCGCGCTGATCTGGATCTTCCTCGCCGGGTTTATCCTTTTGGGAGTGGCGGGCTGGTTCGTGGCGCGACGCTACCAAAGGGCGAACCAGCCGTAAGCGAAAGGTTGAACCGCGCCGGCGCGGAATCGCTATGAGAATCGCGTACATCACCCAATCCTATCCCCCCATGATCAGCGGCGCTTCGATCGTCGTCGAACAGCTTGCCAAAGGCATGGCGGAGCGCGAGCATCAAGTGCTGGTCATCGCGGCAAGCGATAAAAATCATCCCTATATATCCACCCAAAAAAATCTCACCGTCCAACGGCTAAGATCAATGCACCACCCCTTGCGAGTGGGTCAACGCTTCCTCGTGTATCCGCGCGCCTCCATTTTAAAAGCGCTCGAAAAATTTCGGCCGGATATTATCCACTCTCACGAGCCAATTCTTTGCTGGGTTGGTTTCGAATACGCCCAACGGGCGCACATCCCAACCACTTTCACCGTCCACATGCTGCCGTGGTATGTGACCGCCGTGCTCACCGATCGCGGCGGGCTGGATAAAGCCGTGGAAAAAGCGGGCTGGAAATACCTGGATATCCTCGCGCGCAAATCCACTTCGATCATCACCACCACCAAAACCGTTTCGGATATCGTGACCGGCGCCATGAGCATCGACTCGGAAACCATCCCGTGCGGAATTGACACGCGCCTGTTTCGCCCGCCTCTTTCCGACGGGGAAACTGCCGCCGCCAAGCGGAGACTGAATCTCCCCTTCGGCGTTCCCCTCATCCTGCACGTGGGGCGGCTTGACCCGGAAAAAATGGTCGAGCGCGTCATTCATGCCGCGGCGGAAGTGATGGACGTCTCGCCCGCGCATTTGGTGATCGTGGGAGATGGAAAAGAAAAGGAAAAACTTGTCAGCCTTGCCAACTCGCTAGGGATACAGAACCGCGTCCACTTTACCGGTTACATTTCAATGGATGACGGCCTGCCCGCGGTCTATCGCATGGCGAACGTGTTCGTGATGGCGTCGGAAGTCGAATCGCAGGGGCTGGTGCTCCTCGAAGCCGCGGCAAGCGGACTGCCCCTCGCGGCATTCGAAGCCACCTCCATTCCCGAAGTGGTGCATCACAACCGCAACGGGTATCTCGTTAAACCCGGTGACGTCCATGCCATGGCAGATGCCATCTCGCAGATCGTCGACTCGCCCGCGCTGGCAAAACAAATGGGCGAGGAAAGCCGCCGTCTCGCCGAACACTACGACCACGAGCGCGCGCAACTTCTGCATGAACAGTATTACAGAAAATTGATCAAGCAACAGTCGCTGGAAAAACGCGAAAAACCTTCTTCATGGAAACGCGTTAAAGTGTGGATGGGTCTCGGGGAATGATTGCATATATAGCAGTTCAAGCGCGTTGGCGTAAAACTCTGCCTGTGCTGGCAAATCTTTTATCCGAAGTTCAAGCCATGAAATATTCATGCTCACACATACTTCGACTATGAGACTACTCGACTAGCAGACTAACAGACTACTCCTCCCTCAACCACCTCTTCACCGCCTCGTGCGGATGTTCATACTTCGCCATTGCCTCCAACAATTTTACGGGGTCAGGGTCGCATGAGATCGAATTGCGATGTTCATTGAAGATGAAGCCTTCCTCCACCGCATGATCCATGGCGGCGAGCAGGGGCGCATAATAATTTCTCACATTCAACAGCCCAATTGGTTTTTGGTGCGCCCCGGTCTGCGCCCAGGTGACGGTTTCGAACAATTCATCGAAGGTGCCGAAACCGCCGGGCATGGCAATGTATCCATCGGCAAGTTCGTGCATCCTTGCTTTGCGGGCGTGCATATCGGGTGGAACATCCATGCGGGTTAACCCGTCATGTGCAAGAGCCGCGTTGTTCATCGAAGGGATGATGACGCCCACCGCTTCCCCGCCGGCAGAGAGAGCGCCGTCGGCTACCGCGCCCATCAAGCCGGTTTTGCCGCCACCGTAGACCAACCGAATCCCTCTGCCTGCGAGGAGAATGCCGAGGGAACGCGCGGCAGTAAAATAGTCGGAATGAACCGCATCCGAAGATCCGCAAAAAACGCAAATTGATTGCATATCATCCATCCTTTGTATCAACCTTGCGAAGGTTGAGAACCTTCGCAAGGTTGACAACAAGAATTTTCAACCTTACATCATTGTATCAGCGTTGTAAACAAACTCTAATCTTTTTCCTACAACGACTCGTTGGGCTTTTTGGTAGAATACATCCACGTTCAGGAGAAAAAAATCATGGCTGGAATGGAGCGATTTACACAGCGAGCAAGACGGGTTTTGAGCCTGGCACACCAAGAGGCTGAGCAATCCCGCAACAATAATATCGGCACAGAGCACTTATTGTTAGGTTTAATGGATGAAGAGGGCGGAGTGGCAGGGCGCGTCCTGCGCGAACTTGGAATGACCTCGGACCGCGTGCGCGAAGTGATCCGCCGCGTTTCCTCCGGCTCGGTCGGGTTCGACCCCAGCCGCGTGGAACTCGCGGGCGACACACAGCAAGTGCTCGAACTTGCCGTGGATGAAGCGCGCCGACTCGGTCATCATTACATCGGCACGGAACACATTTTGCTTGGACTAGTCCGCGTGGATGGCGCGGCGTTGGAAGTGTTGCGGAGACTCGGCGTGACGCCGGATCAGATCCGCCGGCAGACTCGCCGCGTGTTGAACGAGTCCGCTTCTTCCTCCCCGACGCCTGCCGGTGTGGGACCCGCGCGCGGCGCCCAGCCCAATCAGAAAACCCCGCTCATTGACCAATTGGCTTCCGACCTCACCACGAAAGCGGAAGAGAAAAAACTCGATCCTGTCATCGGTCGCCAAATGGAGATCGAGCGCGTGATCCAAATTTTGGCGCGCCGCACGAAGAACAACCCCGCGTTGATCGGCGAACCCGGCGTCGGCAAGACTGCAATTGTTGAAGGACTCGCGCAACGCATCGTGGACGGCGACGTTCCCGCTCCATTAATGAACAAACGATTACTACAACTCGATGTCGGCTCGCTTGTGGCTGGCACGATGTATCGCGGTCAGTTCGAAGAACGACTCAAGCGCGTCATTGATGAGTTGAAACAATCCGGCGCGATCCTTTTTATTGATGAAGTGCACATGCTCGTCGGCGCGGGAGCCGCTGGCTCCTCCGTAGACGCGGCGAACATCCTCAAGCCTGCGTTATCGCGAGGCGAATTGCAAGTGATCGGCGCGACCACGATGGACGAATATCGCAAGCACATCGAATCGGATGCCGCGCTCGAACGCCGCTTCCAACCCATCCAAGTGGACGAACCCTCCGAGGAAGAGACCATCCAAATCCTGAAAGGGATTCGTTCCGCCTACGAGGAACATCATCACCTGGTGATATCCGATGAAGCGCTCGAAGCCGCCGCGCATTTATCCACGCGCTATGTGACCGAACGCTTCCTCCCTGACAAAGCGATAGATTTGATCGACGAATCATCCTCGCGCGTGCGGATGTACAAGAGTCCCGCCGCGAAACATGCTAAAGACCTATTTGGTCAGTTGAGGCAGGCAAGACAAAACCGCTCCCTCGCGCAAGAAGAAGGCAACAACGAAGACATCATCGAATGGCAGGAGCGCGAGACCGAGTTGAGCGAGCAGATCGAACGCCTGCGCACCGGCTGGGATCGCGCGAGCAGTCCCGTTGTTTCGGCGGAAGACATCGCTGAAGTGGTTTCGATGTGGACTGGCGTTCCGCTCATGCAACTTGCCGAAGCAGAATCGCAGCGCTTGCTCAAGATGGAAGATGAACTCCGCAAGGGAATCATCGGGCAGGAAGATGCCATCGTCGCCATCTCACGCGCAGTCCGCCGCGCGCGCGCCGGGTTGAAAGACCCGAAACGACCGATCGGTTCGTTCATGTTCCTCGGTCCCACAGGCGTCGGCAAAACCGAATTAACCAAAACGCTCGCCAAATTTATGTTCGGCAGTGAAGAAGCCGCGATCCAACTCGATATGTCTGAGTTCATGGAGAGGCACACCGCCTCGCGTTTGGTCGGCGCGCCTCCGGGATACATCGGCTACGAAGAAGCAGGTCAACTCACCGAAGCCCTGCGCCGCAGACCATATTCCATCGTGGTCTTCGATGAAGTTGAAAAGGCGCATCCCGAAGTCCACAATATGTTGTTGCAGATCATGGAAGAGGGTCACCTCTCCGATGCGAAGGGCCGCAAAGTGGACTTCCGCAACGCGATCATCGTGATGACCTCCAATATCGGCGCGGATGTGATCAAGAAACAATCGTCGCTCGGCTTCGCGCTCAAACGCGATGAAGTGACCGAAGAGCGCCTCTCGTATGAAGACATGCGCAAGAAGTTGAACGAATCGCTCAAACGCGCGTTCCGCCCCGAGTTCATCAACCGCTTGGATGCGACCGTGATCTTCCGCGCGCTCAACAAGGAAGACATCCAACAGATCGTTACGCTCGAACTGGACAAAGTGGCCGAACGCCTCAAAGAACATGACCTCATCCTGACCGCCACAGCCGAAGCCCTCGCCTCCCTCGCGGACGCGGGCTACGACGCTGAATTCGGCGCCCGCCCCCTCCGCCGCGTGATCCAACAGAAGGTGGAAGATCCGCTCTCGGATAAACTGTTGAGCGGAGAATTCCAACACGGCGATTCGATCCTGGTGACGATGAATGCCGACGGAGAGATCATCCTTGAGCAACAGGACCTTCCCGAAGTTGTGGAAGAGCCGGTGGTGTAAATTCGTTATCCCGCAGTTGAACTGCGGGATAACGTTTATGGAGAGCGGAGACCGTGGTCTCCGCTCTGTTGTTTTCCACGCCTTCGCAAAGCGGTGAGTCACACCAAGCGCCTCACCGGTGATTGACATGAAAATAGTATTTTTATACTATTCGGCAATTCAGCTATTAATGTTAAGATAGCCTTGTTATTTTGGGGACAAACAATTTGATTTTCAGTTGCTCAAGTGCGCATAGGACACGTCGTCAAATTGTGGATCAATTTATCATCCATAGGAGTTTTGTCATGAATCGAAATAAGTTGTTTGCGATCATTCTTGTCGGGTGCTTGGTTTTGGGGAATCTTGGTTTTACCACCCTGCCATCCGCGCTCACCCTCAGCGCGCCCGTGCTTGATAATTTCAACCGCGCCAATGGAGGGCTGGGAGCCAATTGGTTTGGCGCAACCACAGGCTACTCTATTTCATCCAACACGGTAGATGTGGGAAACGGCGACGGCATTTTTTGGGGCGCTCAGTATGGCGCAGACCAGGCGGCATTCGTCACTTTTTCATCCATCGATCCCGCTGGCTCTGACCAGGCGCTCTTGTTAAAATCTCAAAGCAAGACCAGCTGGTCGAGTGGGGTCCTCGCGGTGTCCTACAAGGCGGCAAGTCGGGTCGTTCAGGTATGGACTTTTTCCGGCACACAGGGGTGGGTCCAACGCGGAACAAACGTATCCGCCGCGTTTGCAAACGGGGATCGACTCGGCGCGCATGTGACCGCGACCGGGTTGGTGGAGATCTATAAAAATAATTCGCTCCTTGGAAGCGTCGATGCCAGCGGTTGGACCTACGCAACCAACGGCGGCTATATTGGATTAATTTTCATCGGCTCGCCCAATGCTTTTGTCGATGATTTTGGCGGCGGAACGGTGACTGGAGACAGCGCCACGAGCACCTCTGCGCCCGCCTCGTTAACGCCAACGCGCGCCTTTACCCCGGTCTACACACCAACGGCAACTTTCACGCAAGTAGCGGCGGCATCTCAAACTTTCACCGCCGCGCCGGGCGGGTTCCCACAATCGCCAGCCCTGGATACGTTCAACCGCGCCAATGGGAACCTGGGAACCAATTGGTTTTCCACAACGAGCGGCTATTCCATCGCGTCTAACCGCATGGATGTGGGATCGGGCGGCGCGATATTCTGGGGCGCGAATCAATTCGGCGCGGACCAGGAAGCGTTTGCCGTATTTTCAAGCATCGGGCCTTCCGGGTCTGATAACGCCCTTCTTCTCAAATCGCAAAGCAGGACAACCTACGCAAGCGGAGTGATCGCAGTTACCTACAGACCGCAATTCCAAGCCGCGCAGATCCTCACATACTCCAGCGCGCAAGGATGGGTGCAACGTGGCTCCAACATCCCCGTCACCCTGGCGAACGGCGACCAATGGGGAGCGCGCGCAAGGTCGAACGGAAGCGTGGAAGTGTACAAAAACGGCGTCCTGATTGGAACATCCGATGCCAGCGGCTGGACGTATGCCGCCAACGGCGGATACGTGGGAATGTGGTTCATCGGCGCGAGTAACGCGCTTGCCGATGATTTCGGCGGTGGGAACATTTCCGGGAGCAGTGTGACAAATACCCCGGTAGGCATTTCAACGTTAACCCGCGCGCCGACCCAAACCTCCACATCGATCAGCATCCCCACTCTTACGCCAACGATTTTCACGACCGCAACCCGCACCTCGACGCCGGTCACCGGCGCTTCCTCGACTCCCACATCTGCTCCCTCTACGGCGGCGGTTTTCTCCATTGGCACAGGCGGGACCGATTCAACCCAGCATCAGCTCGTGCGCGCCGCAAACGACCGCGTGTATGCCGTCGTCAATCAGCAATCGTCGAGTGTGATCCGCGTCTACCGGACGGTGAACCCGGGATTACCCGCCTCCGCCGCAGACTTCACCGGTCCCATTCAGGTGACGGAAGCCAGCAACCCCATTTCGGTCGATGCGGTATATGACGGCGGAACGATCATCCACGTGCTGGTCAACCTGCAAAACAGCCAGATCAAGGACTATCCCTTCGACACCTCCACGAACACGTTCCGATCCCCCATCACGTTGGCGACCGATGGAGGCACGTTCCCTTCGTCTCCATACGTGGGCACTACGGGCGTATCCGGCATGGTGGATACCAGTGGAAATTTGCAGATTGTGTATTGGAGCGCTACGAACCACATTCAACATCGCGCCTATACATATAATTCCACGCTGAATACGCTGACACCCTCCGGCGCTTTTACACAAGTGGATGCGGCAGGAAGTTCGAATCATCCCACGATTGCGGTTTCTCCGGTAGACAATTCGATCACCATTGCTTGGGTGTCTGAAGCAACCAACCCAGCCCGAATCTTAACGCGCACCAGGGCAAGCAACGGGGTTTGGGGTAATGTTGAAACTGCCAGCACATCCCCGGTCTGGCACAGCACCTCGGCTGGGTTGAATATCGATCAATCGCCAAGTTTGATCATCGACCCATCAGGGACAAAACACCTTGTGTATATTCAAGAGTTCGATGGAAGCATAGGCGATTACGGACGGATCCATTACGTGATCAACAACGGCTCCGGCTGGGTGGACCAGGCTATTAACGCTCTGACTCACGACCCGGCGCTGGCGATTAACAGCCGCGGCGAAATCTACATCATCGGGCATGGGCATCCGTTCAACTCAATCGGAGGCGCCACATCCTGTCTTTCGATGGATGACATGTGCGTGATCAAGAAGAATTCCAACGGAACATGGGCAAGCCCCACCCTGGTGATTGCGAATTCCGGCTCGGCGGCATTCGATTCCAGCCCGTCGGTGAAATGGTCTGTGAAAGGCTTCAACCGACCGGAAACGATCGAATTCCTCTTTTTCAGCACGCCGTACGAAGCGCCAGTTCTGTACTACGCCAGATTGCCGTGAACCTTGTAGATAGGTTATCCCACACGATCTTCAAACTATGGGATAATTTCCAAAGGAACAGAGTACAAGAGAGCGGAGAAAATCTCCGCTCTCTTTCTTATTCTTACAGGACTTACGCAGTTGGCGGGCAGTTGTAATGCCGCCGCCGCAGCGCAACTACGGCTTGGGCATCACCACCACAGAGCGCCTACATTCGTCCAGCAGTCGATTTGCTTGGCAAATCGCGCTGGACGAACGAGACGAACAAGCATGATATTGAAATCGCAACTGAAATTGACCTCAAACCGTGTAGAATTGAACAAACAGGAATGAACATGGACACACTTCAACCCGGACAGATGCTTGGTTCCTACCGGATTATCAGTCAAGTCGGCAAAGGAGGGATGGCAACCGTCTATAAGGCGTATCAGCCGTCCATGGATCGGAACGTGGCGATCAAAGTCCTGCCGCGTCAACTGGCGGAGAGTCCCGAGTTCGCGGCGCGTTTCCAACAAGAGGCGCGCATCATCGCGCGGCTTGAGCATCCGCACATCCTGCCCGTGTTCGACTTCGGCGAAAGCGACGGCGTCACTTATTTCGTGATGCGCTACCTCGAAGCGGGGACGCTCAAAACCAAGATGGAAGCGGGTCCGCTTTCGTTGAACGAAATCGACCGTCTCTTCACCCAACTCGCCGAAGCGTTGAATTACGCGCATGGGCATGGCATTGTGCACCGCGACCTGAAACCCGCCAACGCCCTCATCGACAGCGACGGAAATTTATTCCTCACCGATTTCGGCATCGCCAAACTGTTAGAGAGCGCCTCCCCCCGCCTCACCCAAACCGACGCGATCCTCGGCACGCCCGCCTACATCAGCCCTGAACAAGCCAAAGCGGAAAGCATCAACCAGCGCTCCGATATTTATTCGCTCGGCATCATCCTCTACGAAATGGTCACAGGCAGTGTGCCATTCGTCGCCGATACGCCGCTCGCCGTCATCCTCAAACACATCAGCGACCCCTTGCCACCGCCCTCCGCCCTTAAAAAAGATATCCCCGAACCCATCGAACAAGTGATCCTCAAGGCGCTCGCCAAAGACCCAAGTGATCGCTACGCCACCGCCGCCGAATTTCTTTCCGCATGGAAGCGCGCGCTCGAAGAAACGGGAACAGCCCGGCACACGCCAGACTCCAAACCCGCGCCTGCCTCTCACACATGGACGCCAAACGATCAGACTCAGGGTATGCCTGCTCCTGCTCCCTCAACCGCCCCAGCCTCTTCAAGAGGATACACAGGCTGGATCGTTGGATGCCTTGCCGTTGTGTGTCTTGTATTCGGCGTGGCGGGCATCGGCATTCTCTTCCTCAATTGGAAAACGCCCGCCTTTCTGACTCCCGCCACATCGACCCCGTTCCCAACTCAGCCCCCGCCTCCTACAGAAACCGCCGCGCCAATCAGTAACGTTCTCTTGCAAGATGATTTTTCTCAAAACGATCAATGGGGCACGCTCACCAATACGGATTACTCCATTGAATACGATGGCGAAGCATTGCGGATGAAGGTTTTCCAGCAGACGAGTTGGTTCGTGTGGAGCACGACAAGCGACACGGCGTACGAAAATATCCATATCGAAGTCACCGCCACCAACAACGACGGCGAATCCTCCACCGCGTTCGGAATCATGTGCCACTTGCAAGCAACCAGCGATTCGTACTACTATCTCGTCATAACCCCCGGCGGAAATTACGCGATCGCCCTGACCAAAGAAGGCGAGACCGATCTATTCCTGACCAACAACGATCAGTGGGGTCATTCCGATTTGATCGTAGAAAACAAGGCTACCTACCGTATCGGCGCGGATTGCGGCAACGGCAGGCTCACCCTGTATGTGGATGGTCAACAGATCGCATCGGTGACAGACGGCACATTCGCCAGCGGCATCGTCGGGCTGTACGCCTGGAGCGGTGAAGATGTCCGCACGGCGGATGTCACTTTTGACGACTTCATTGTCACAACGCTTGAATAAATTTATCAACGAACGCGCGGCGGCAGTCGCCGTTTTCCTGCTGTTCATCGCCGCCGCCGCGTACTATAACCTCCCCGAACCTGAATTCCTCAACACCAAATTCGGCTGGGAATATGGCAACATCGCCGAATCGCTCGCCCTCGGGCGCGGGTTCGCCAATGCCTTCACGCCGCAGAGCGGTCCCACTGCGTGGATGCCGCCGCTGTTCGTGTTCTTCCTCGCGGGCGTGTTCGCAGTGTTCGGCGTCAAATCGCTGGTTGCGATGTGGGCGGTGTTCATTTTCAAATACGCCGCGCTCGCCGTTTCGCTTTATTTTTTACTCGCCATTGCCCGACAAGCTGGATCGCAAGCGAGAAGATACGCACACCTTCTGTCGTTGATCTTCATCGCGTTGGTCTTTTTCAACCGCGATGCTTTTTTCCGCTCCCTGCATGACGACTGGGTGAATCTATTTTTTGTGTGTTGGGCGTTGTTTGCCCTGGTCAGGCAGGCGACTGCATCGTTCACAGAGGCTCGCCAGCATGTATATTGGCTGGCAATTCTTTTACCGCTGACCAATCCCGTCCTGACACTGGCTTTTGCCGTCGCAGAGGGATTCCTCCTCTTAGCCCGTTCACGAGACGGGTCGCGCCCCCACCGATGGAAACCAGCCGCACTCTTCGTCCTGCTCGCCGCATCCACACTGGCATGGACGGCGCGAAATTATCAAGTGTTCGGCGCGCTCATCCCCATCAAATCCAATTTTTGGTACGACTTCTATCAGGCAAACGCTCTCGATCCCGACGGGCTGACCTCCAACGAAACGTTCGCCAAATATCACCTCATCAATAAAAACGAAAATCAACAACGCTATCTGGCGGAAGGGGAAGCCCGCTTTACCGAGTCATATTACAACTTATCCATAGCATGGATCCGCGCCCACCCAGCGCAATTGCTCGCCAACATCGGCAGACGGTCTTTCAGCGCGTTCGTCTATTCGCATTACGTGGAGGATATTCCGCACACCACGCCCAACGCGCTGACTATGGCAGACATTCTAGCCTTGCAACAGGCGGGGCTCATCTACATCGACGAATCAAACGTGCCGTACTGGATTTCCACCACCCTGTCTCAACGCGAGTTCGAGGCGCGGATCGCTCCGCTGGAACTCAACGATCCCTCCGCAGTAGTTCAGGATTGGTCGCGTCAAACAGCGGCGCTCGAGGCTCATAAACGGAGTTGGAAGATCGTGTTGAAAACCAGCTTCCTATCCATCATCCCATCGCTCTGCATCGCCATTGGGTTACTCATCGGAAATATTCGCGGCAACCCAGCCTTCTCGCTTTCCACTCTGCTCTACGTGATTTATCTTGCGCCGTATGTCCTCACATCCTTCTATCGCCGCTATCAAGTTCCGTTGATCGGTCTGCAATCCATTTTCATATTCCTGGTGGTCTGCGCGTTCCTTGAGCGGATACTGCCAAAACAATTGTCGCAGAAATAATCGGGCGTTCTTCCGCTTTTGTTTGCTCCATTGTTATAATTCCCCCGCAATGGATTCCAAAACCCTGCAAGTCCTTGAATATCACAAAGTCCGCGAACGGCTCAAAGCCTTTTGCGATTTTTCCGCTTCGATGGAACTGGCGCTCGCCCTCGAGCCGACCGATTCTTTCGACCTTGCGATTGCCCGCCTCGCCGAAACGACTGAGGCGCGTTCGTTATTTTCCACGAACGACAACATCGGCATCGGCGGCGCGCACGACATCCGCCAAGCCGTTGACCTCGCCGCGCGCGGCGGCGTGCTCGACCCCGAACAATTGCTGGATATAAAATCCACGCTCATTTCGTGCCGCGAGTTGAAGAAATCGCTCGAGCGCAAAACGGATGAGTACCCGCGTCTCTCCCAAATTGCAGTTGGTTTGCCCGACCCCCACAGAATCGTGGACTCGATCACGCGCATCCTCTCGGACCGCGGCGAAGTGTTGGACTCCGCCTCGCCAAAACTCGCCGACCTGCGCCGCGAGATCAAGATCGCGCACGGACGGTTGATGTCGCGCTTGCAAAAATATCTCACCGAGTCTGCGAACAAACTGCAAGAGCCAATCATCACCCAACGCGACGGGCGTTATGTCATTCCGTTGCGAGCCGAGTTTAAAGGGAGTATCAAAGCCGTCGTCCACGATCAATCCTCCAGCGGCGCGACATTGTTCGTAGAGCCTCTTCCCGTCGTGGAGCTCAACAACGAACTGCGCGAACTCGAATTGAAAGCCCGCGACGAGGAACGAAGAATCCTTGCCGAAGTTTCCGCGCAAGTCGGCGAACACGCGGAGGAGTTCAAATACGGCGTTGAAAATCTTGCGATGCTCGATTTGATTTTTGCAAAAGCAAAATACGCGGATGAATTGAAGGCAAGTGAGCCGATACTCGGTCAAAGGTCAAAAGTCAAAGGTCAAAAATCTTCTGAGGCAACCGACTTGCGACCTTCGACTTTCGACTTTCCACAAATCAACATCTCTCACGCCCGCCACCCTCTCCTCGATCCTCAAACCGTCGTGCCGATTGACGTGAACCCGAAAGAGGGCACGCGCGCGATCATCATCACGGGACCGAACACGGGCGGCAAAACGGTTTCGCTCAAAACGGTCGGCTTGCTCGCCCTCATGGCGCAAAGCGGATTGCACATCCCCGCGCAGAGCGGTTCAGAGATTCCATTTTTCCACAGCGTCTTTGCCGACATCGGCGACGAGCAGTCCATCGAGCAATCGCTCAGCACGTTCAGCGGTCACATCACCAACATCATCCGCATCCTCAAACACATTGACCACCGTTCGCTCGTCATCTTCGACGAACTCGGCGCGGGCACCGATCCGCAAGAGGGCGCGGCTCTCGCGCGCGCGATCCTCAGTCACCTGCTCGAAAGCGGATGCACGACTCTCGTCGCCACGCATTATCCCGAACTCAAAACATTCGCGCACTCCACCGAAGGCGTGGTCAACGCGTCGCTGGAATTTGACATCAAGACTCTCCGCCCGACGTATCACCTCACGCTGGGACTCCCTGGACGTTCCAACGCGCTTCTCATCGCCCAGCGACTCGGTCTCTCCCAGCCGATCATTGATTCAGCCAAAGGAGAGATTCACCCCGACGACCTCCGCGCCGACAAACTGCTCGACGACATCCGCAAGGAACGCAACCGCACCTCGCGCGAACGTCAGAAGTTGGAGAAGGCGCGCGACAAACTCGAAGCACAAACCAAAGAGATAGAAAAGCGACTCGAAAAAATCGAAGACGAGCGCCGCGAAGTCCTTGCCAAAGCCCGCGCCGAGGGCGAACTCGAAGTGGCGGTGTTGAGAAGCAACATCGATTCGCTCAAGTCGCAACTCAAGAAAGCAAAGCAACCACTTGAAGCGATCAAGTCCATTGAAGAGAAGATTGAAAAGGTTGAAGAAAAAATTACAGCCCCCGTCGAACGTCAAATGTCGAAGGTCGCGGAGCAATCGTCAATCGTAAATCGTAAATCGTCAATCCAATTGGGAGAGCGAGTCACCGTCAGCACGTTGAATGCCGAAGGTGTGGTGACAGCCCTCGGTGAGGCTGACGCGGAGGTGCAGATCGGGAGTCTGCGCGTGAGGGCGAGGCTGGCGGAGTTGGTGAGGAAGTCCGAAGACACGTCGAAGGTCGAAAGCGAAGTCCTGAGCTTGTCGAAGGGTCAAACGTCAAGCGACCTTCGACCTTCGACCTTTGACTCGGGAAAGTCTCCAGGTCTCGAATTAAACCTGCGCGGCAAGTTGGTGGACGAGGGACTCGATGAGTTGGAAAAATATCTCGAGCGCGCGTATTCGGCGGGATTGTTGTTCGTGCGGATCGTGCATGGCAAAGGGACGGGCAAGATGCGCGACGCGGTGCGCAACGCGTTGAAGTCGAGCGAGTATGTTTCTTCTTTTGAAGAGCCGAAAGATCATGAGGGCGGAGCGGGTGTGACGGTGGCGAAGATTGCGAAATAACGGAAGAGGATTAGAGAACTAGAGGATTAGAGAACTAGAGGATTTGAAAGTAGAAGGAGTCGTTGATGTCACTTGATGATGCGATCAAACAAATGACCGATGCGATTAAAGCGGCTTGCCCGATTGCCGAGGTGAAGACGGCGAAGATGTCAGACGAAGAAGCGCGTCTTTCAGTCTATGCGCCCGCAGGCGACATGCAGAAGATCAAAGACGCGACCTTTCAACCCGCCATTGAATTATTGAACCAAGAGGGGATGGATCTTCAAGTGTTCGTCTACGACAAAGACGCGCCGCCATTAAAGGGCGGATAAAATCATTAGACTTTATCGGTAATAAGCCGAACAAACCCTCCTGGACGCTGACCGCGTAGCGCGCAGAACAGGCGGATTTTGTTCTTTGAATCAGCGTTGGTCAGCGTTTTTCTGCGTACCCATTTTTACTTCCGATAGAGTCTATTCTTTCTCGCCGCTTACTTTCATCCACGCCTTTTTCATGTTCAGCGCGTCGTCTTCCATGATCGGGCTTTCGCACAAGATACGCCCCCCGCACCCGAACTCCTTCAACACCTGAAACAGAAAATTGATCTTGAGATCGGATTCCGCCAGCGCCAGGTGATTCTTCTCGCCTTTGGGACCGTATTCGATTCCCGATAAATGGATGTGCAGTTTCTTCAACGCTTCTTTCCCCAGGGCGGCTTGATACGCCTCCAGCAGTTTGGTCCACTCTTGAACGGTGTTCATCGTCCCATCGCCGGGGCGGGCGTGCAGGTGGGCAAAATCCAAACAGGGTTGCACATTCTTCATCGCCTTGCTCATCTCCAGCGTATCGTCCAACGAACCCAGCATGGCAGACTTGCCCATCGTCTCCGGGCGCAGGATGACCGGGTTGCCCTGCTTCTTCAACTCATCGACGCAACCTTTCAAACGCGGGATGGAAACCTTCAACACGTCCGCGGGCGGGCGCTCAAAATATGAACCGGGGTGAAAGATAATATCCGTCGCGCCGGCGAGGTTGCCATAGCGCGCCGCATCCATCAGGCGTTTGCGCGACTTGGGCCATTCCTCATCCGTCGCGTTCAAGTTGAAAAAGTACGGCGCGTGCACGCTCAACAAAACGCCCTCATCGTTTGCCGTCTTCTTGATCGCCGCGCAGGTCTCCTCAGAAACGCGCACCGATTGCACCCAGCCCAACTCGAACGCGGTTAAGCCGATGGATTTGCTGAACCCGATCGCCCCCACCGAACCGCCCGGCTTCTTGGGCGTGCCAATGGGCGAACCGACCGTGCCGAATTGGAAAGATAGCGCCATGACAATCTCCAGTCTCAAAAATTCAGTTGCCAGCAAACAATATCGTCAGCCGCGCCCAAAATGGCGGGCCCAAAATCAACAACCCGATCAACACGCCCGCCAGCGCGGCGATCAACACCGCGCCCGCGCCCACATCTTTGCCCACCTTCGCCAGCGGATGTTTCTGCGGGCTTGCCAGGTCCACCACCGCCTCGATGGAGGTGTTGATGAACTCGGCGGTGAACACCATGGCGATCGTCAGGAACAAGACCGCCCAATCGCGCGGGGGAATCTGCAACCACAAACCGAGCAGAATAACCAGCGTGGCGGCAAGCGAATGGATCCACGCATTGCGTTGGGTCTTCAATACATATTGCCAGCCGCGCAAGGCATGACCGATGGCGGCGAGGCGGGATAGAAGGAAAGATTTCATAGGGTGGATTGCGCGGCGCCTATTCCTCTCGAATTTGAATCGTGCCCAAACCCAATGAGTCTAAGATCTCGGCTTGGGCTTTCCACATCGTTGCTTTTTCTTTCGGCTTCGCATGGTCGTGACCCAACAAATGCAACACGCCATGCACCACCAGCAGTTGCGCTTCCGATTCGAGCGCGTGCCCCGCAGTTTTTGCCTGCGCCTTCGCTCGAGGGATCGAAAGGAGGATGTCGCCGAGGTAGGGCGAGCCAGTGTCAGGGTCCGATTCGGAGGCGGGGAAGGAGAGCACGTCGGTGGGCGTGTCGATTCCCAAATAATCCCGATTCAGTTGTTGCAGGCGTTTGTCGTCCGTCAGCACAATGGACAAGTCCGCATCGGGCGATTGGTGTTGATGGAGCAACGCCGCGCGCGCCGCGCGTTCGAGAAGTTTTTCAGGAAAGTCGAATTTCGATTCGATGTTGATCATCTGGTGTTCATGTCATTCTAAGCCCTTCGACAGGCTCAGGGTGACATATCATTATTTTCTCGGCGCGGTCAGCACATTCGTCGCGGCCGATTCATCCTTCGGGTACGACACGCGCGGATGGTGCGTGCCGCGCAAAATATTGACGAACGATTCGGTGATGATGCTCAGGTCGCGCAGGGTGAGTTGGGTGTTATCGAGTTGTCCTTGTTTTTGCGCGCTATCGATGGTGGATAACACGATCTTGCGCAGGTCTTCTTCGGTTTGCGGGCGTTCGGCGCGGGCGCGGGCTTCGGAACCGTCTGCCAGCATGAGCAGAGCCGATTCGCGCGAGCGCGGGCGCGGACCCGGGTAGCGAAAGTTGTCTTTATCCACTTTCGAGGCGTCTCCGCCGGCGGCTTCGACGGCTTTGTTGAATTGATAGCGCGTGATCATCGTGCCATGATGCTCGAGGATGAAATCGTCGATGCGGCGCGGCAGGCGATATTGGCGCGCCAGCGCGACCCCATCGGTGACATGGGCAATGATGGTCGCCGAGGCTTGGGCGGGATCCATATCGTCGTGCGCGTTCATTTGTCCCTGCGGTTGGTTTTCGATGAAGAACATTGGGTTCATCGATTTGCCCACATCATGGAACAACGCGCCGACGCGGGTGAGCAGGGCGTCTGCGCCGATGAGTTCGGCTCCCTGTTCGGCGAGGTTCGCCACTTGCAAACTGTGCTGGTAGGTGCCGGGCGCGCTTCGTAAAAAGAATTGCAATAACGGCGAATCGGGACGCGAAATTTCGATGAGTTGCAACGCCGTGGTGAGACCGACCGTCTGCGCAAGGAAGTATTGCAATAATAGCGCGATGCTCGAGGAGGCAAGCCCGCTGATGATGGCGGCTCCGCTGAGTTCGAGCAAGCCAGCCCCATCCGTCGGGGTGAACGGGAGGCGGAAGGCGACCAACACGATGATGCCCGCCCAGGCAACGGCAATGCCCGCGCGGAAGAACGTCCACACGCGCCGCGCCGCGCCAAGCACGAGCACGCCGGTCAGCGAGGTGACAAGGTAATACGGAAACAGGTCTGGCGTGTTGGGCAGGGCGTATGGAGCCAGCAAAGCCATTGCCACTGAAAAGACGATGCCCACCTCCACGCCGAACATGGTGGCGATCAACAACCCCATGGCGGGCAGTGGAAAGGCATAGGACACCACGGTTCGATCGGGGATGGTTGCGCGCACTGCCACGATGAAGAAGATGAAGATCAACGCGACGGCAAGCAGGTTGCGCGCTTCGAGCAGGAATGCCATGCGCCGCCGCGAAAAATATAAACGCACATACATGGCAACGATCAATACTAACGCGCCCGCGCCGAGATAATCCTGCCAGAGCGTCTCGGTCTTGATCAGTCCAAATTGTTCGAGCGCTTCGCGTTGGGCTGGCGTGATGATCTGCCCGCGCAAAACGATGATCTGCCCCACTTTATATTCCACAGTAATGGGCGCCACCGCGTCCATTGCGGACTGTTGGGCGGCTTCGGTCAATTCGGCGTTCAGCGCGCTATTCGGCTTGATAAAGACCGTTACCAATTCGGCAATCAGGGCTACTTGTTCCTCGTCGAACGAGAAGCTGACCAGCGAAGGCACACTGCGCCGCACGGTATCCGCGTCCTGTTCGCGGATGCTCCGCCGCATGACCTGTTCGAGCACGCTCAACGCTTCTCCTTTGATCGAATCCCAGCGGGCGGGCGTTAGCGCCAACACTTTTTCGATGGTCTCCGGTTGCAGGTTGAGTTCGCTCATCGAATCAAGGATGGAAAATTTTTGTTCGGCGATGAGTTCGTCGTTATCGCGGATGAGTGTGATCTGGGCAAGCGCGGCGCGGAGGCGGTCGGTCTGCTGGCGGGCGATGGCGGGGTCCGGTGACGCGTACACCGGAGCGACAGCCTTCGCGGCGGCAAGACGCGCGTCTTCGGTGCGCGCTTTACTTTCAAATTGCAGGGTGCGCGGGGCTTGATAATTGTTCGGGGAAACGTCTCCCGCTTGCAAACTGGTTGTGGCGGGGTTGATCAGCAACGGCAAAACGAGCGCGCCGTATGAGATGACGCTCGCAACCGCGAGCAGGGTAATTTGGAACGCGCGGATGCGCGGAGGCGTTTGCCGATGCCGCGCAGGAATGATCCCCATATTAGTGCGGGTAGATCAGCCGCAGAGCCGCAAAGCCACGGAGAGTCTTGAATACAAATTCTCCGCGCTTCTCTGCGCGCTCTGCGGCAACAAGAATTGACGTCATGTTACTTGGGTTGGAGGATGTCCTTCACTGCCGCGCTAACCATGTCGTTTGGCGCGCGCCCCGCCACTTTGGGCATGAGAATTTTCATCACTTTGCCCATGTCGCCGGGACCCGCCGCGCCGGCTTCGGCAATGGCGGCTTGCACGAGCGCGCGCAATTCCTCGGCGGGCATGGCTTTCGGCAGGAAGACTTCGAGCACTTTGATCTCGGCTTCGTTGGCTTCGACCAGGTCGGAACGATTCGCTTTCTTCGCCTCCTCAATAGATTCGCGGCGGTTCTTCAATTCTTTTTGGAGTAAATTCATCACCGCCGCATCGTCGAGTTCGATGCGCTTATCCACTTCTACTTGCTTCACCGCGGCGAGAGCCATCCGCACCGTGCGTTTGCGAACTTCGTCTCCGCTCTTCATGGCGTCTTTCATGGATTCGTTGAGTTGCGTTTTGATTGTCATGGGGAGGATTATATCTTGAAATGAAAATCATTTCCTCGTCCCGGTGAGCGCGGTGGTAATCCCCAACGCCACATAGACCAAACCTGCAAAGTATCGACCGCCGGTTTGGAATCTCTGGTTGCCGCGCAATTGATCGGCAAATGCACTGATTGCCAGCGCGTACAGGCTGTCTGTGACGATTGCCAGCGCGACAAAGATCAAGCCGAGCAGAAGGTTTTGCGCGATGACGTTTCCACGCGCGGGGTCCACGAATTGCGGAAGGAAAGCGAAGAAGAACAACGCGGTCTTTGGGTTGAGGATGTTCACCGCCACTCCCTGCCAGTAGATTTGATGGAGGCTGTCCTGTTTAATTTCCTCGTCTGCCGCTTGTTCCGGTGAACTTAATTTGCGGATGCCGAGATAGATTAAATATCCCGCGCCGAGGTACTTCACCACATCGAACGCCAGCGCGGACGAAAGCAGGATCGCGGAAAGCCCCAGCCCGGCGGCGACCGCCTGGATCAAGTTCGCCGTTTCGATGGCAAGCACAGAGACCAGCCCGGCGGCGCGTCCCTGACTGGCGCTACGGGCAGTGATGTACAACACCGCCGGTCCTGGCACGAGGAGCAGGGCAACCGCCGCGACAATGAATAATGAGAGTTTGGATGGATCGATCATGGTGTCTACCTGCCTAACAGTTTTAACAATGTGCCGCAGATGCGCGTTGAAGACGCTGATAAACCTTTTTTGGCTCTACCGTTTTTAACGGGAAACCATTTTTCAAACACAAAGGACACGACGGTCACAAAGGAAAAACACAAGGAATCTAGGCTCTTTTCCCCCCCCTTTGTGTCGCTTCGACGAACTCAACGCAAGACTTTGTGTCCTTCGTGGTGAGGCTCTTTCCCGTTGATTACGGGACACCCACTTTTTTCAATTTGTTCTTTAGGACTTACGCAGTTGAACCTGTTGCGCCGTAGTTGCACTGCGGCGACGGCAGTACAACTGCCCGCCAACTGTGTAAGCCCTGACTCTCTCAGGTGGCTCGTCATGGTGTTTCTGTTTCCTTCTGAAATTTTCGACGAGGCGGAGGCTCCCCGCCTTTGGGCGGCGGGAGGGAACCAGAGGCGGGATCAGCCCGCCCTTATGCGCCCATAAACAATGACCGTAATTCTTTTGGCAAACCGGACATCGTCTTTTCGTATTCGATACGCGTGCGTTTGATGGCGGCTTGCATGGCGTATTCGAATTTGAATCCCTGCTCGGGCGAATCGAGGTTCATCCACGCGTGCGAATCGCGCGGAATGAGAGGTAGAACGTGAGCGCGAAGCCCTTTGATAAAGTACAACAACTCGAGCGGATTGTACGTCTTGCCGGAGCGCAGGTGGGGGCTGTGGAGCAGGTCTGGGGAAACTGGATCAATTTCACTCGGCGGAGGAGGCGTTTTGCCGTCAAAGCGATTCAGCCACAGGGTGATGTAATTCGAATGGGCGTAGAAATCCTGAAACGAGTGAGACATCCGCCCGAACGCCCGCCACGCCGAGACAGGGTCGTTGTTTTGAAGCGCCGAGACGACCAGCGCGCGTTGCTTCTCGATGTAGGCGTCGGTTTTCGCAAAGGAATTATTGTCGCAATGAAATTCATCGTGACCGAAAAAGCCGGTGAAGAATTGGTCTTGCTTGATGTTGGCGGTAGCCATCATCCCAAGCGGGCGCGGACCGATGGAATCGCTGAGCGCTTCAACGATGATTTCGATGTGGTATTCAGTGAGCATTCGTCCGATTATAAGCGGTTATAATGCCGCCATGAGATTTTATACGACCACTGGCGATGACGGCACAACGGGCTTGCTCGGCGAAGGACGCGTGACGAAATATCACGCGCGTATCGAAGCCGTTGGCACATTAGATGAATCGACCGCCGCCCTGGGGCTGGCGCGCGCGCAATGTTTGGACCCGCGCTCGGGCAAGATCATTTTGGACGCGCAACGCGATTTATACAAGATCATGGCAGAGGTGGCGGCAACGCCGGAGAATGCGGAAAAATTCCGCATGATCGACGCCTCGCGCGTGACGTGGCTCGAAGAACAGACCGATGCGATCAGCGAGACTATCGAAATGCCGAAGGAATTTATTTTGCCCGGCGATTCGCTGGCGGGCGCGGCATTGTCGCTGGCGCGCGCCATCGTCCGCCGCGCCGAACGCCGCGTGGTGGAATTGCGCGACGAGCAGGAAGTGTCGAACCCCGAGTTGCAGAGGTATTTGAATCGCTTGTCGTCGTTATGTTTTGTGTTGGAGTTGTTGGAAAATAAAGCGGCGGGGCATCAGACAACGCTGGCAAAAGAATAAATTCATTTTTTGAACCGCAAAGCGCGCGAAGATCGCAAAGTTTTAAAAGATTTTCTTTGTGCAGTGAGGTATCCTTGCGGTATTTTTAGATTGGAGCACATGACCGGCACTTTTCTCAACATCGCAACCGTTCTCATCGGCGGGATGATCGGCTTGCTCTTCGGCGCGCGCATCCCTGAAAAGTTAAAAGCCACTGTGATAGCAGGCATGGGTCTTTTTACGGCGGCAATGGGATTGCAAATGTTTATGGAGACAAAGAACCCGCTCATTGTGTTGGGCGCGTTATTGATCGGCACGTTGTTGGGGGAATGGATAAGGATCGAAGACGGCTTGCATAACTTCGGAAAATTTCTCGAACAGCGATTTTCAAAGGAAGGCGATGACGGCTCGAACAAGTTCGTGCGCGGATTTTTGACCGCGTCGCTGTTGTTCTGCGTGGGACCGATGACCATCCTCGGTTCGATCCAGGACGGGTTGACCGGCGACTACAACCTGTTGGCGGTGAAGTCGGTGTTGGATGGATTCGCGTCCATGGCGTTCGCCTCCACGCTGGGGGCGGGCGTGTTGTTCTCGACCATCGTGATCTTCGTTTTTCAGGGCGGGGTCAGTTTGTTCGCGGCGCAATTGAACGCAATTGCGACGCCGATCATGATGGGCGAACTATCGGCGACAGGCGGTGTGATTTTGCTGGGGCTGGCGATCAGCAGTCTGTTGGAGATCAAAAAGATCCGCGTGGGGAATATGTTGCCGGCGCTTGCCGTCGCGCCAATCATTGTGTGGGGATTGTCGCTATTCTAACGTCACCCGTACAATGCAATCATAAAAACTCCCGTAAAAATGACAAGCGCGCCGATCACGCGGACAGCCCCCATCCGCTCGTTCAACAGCCACCAGCCTGCCAGCGCGCCGAAAACCACGCTCACTTCCCTGACCGCGCCGGCGTAACTCAGCGGGGCAATGGAATAGGCGTATACCGCCATCAAATATGCCAGCACGCCCAGCACGCCCGCTAATGGAACCCGGACGGGCTGTTTCACCAAGACCTCCCTAATGCGCGCCCAGCCGTATTGTCGAAACACGAACGGGGAGATGACGAACGGCACCAGCGCGAACATCGCCATCACATACGGCAAGGCATATCCGTTCTTTACGGCGCTCCCGTCGATGGTGGAGTAGATCGAGATCAACAAGGCAATGAACAAAGCCACCGCCACACCTTTGAAGTGAACACGCGTCACATGCGCCTGCGTGAGGGCGTTGACCCCGATGATTACCAACCCGCCGATGATGAACGCCAGCCCAACGACCCCTCCCATTTTTAGCGATTCGCTCAGGAACAGGAACGACCATAACGCAATGAAGGCGGGCGCCGCTCCGCGCGCCACAGGATAGATCAACGAAAAATCGTTATCGTGATACGCATACGAGAGGCTGATAAAGTACGCCACTTCGACGCACACGCTGACGACGGCAAAGATCCACATTCCGCGCGGGGGCAAGCCAGTGAAGAACAAGGCAACGAAAGCGAACATGCCGCCGAAGGTCACCATCCAAAAGGTGACGATGTATTTGTCTTGCGATTGTTTGATGAGGAGATTCCAGACGGTATGAAGGACCGCGCTGACCAATAAAATGGAGATGGCAAAAAGAGACATGGCTGGACGAATGTACCACAAAAGTGACTATGCCAAATAGTTGCTTTTTATTCATCGGTTGCGTATACTTACAAAAAACCGAATTGGAGGATTCGATGAAACCACTGAAACCCTTATTTTTCCTGACCGCGTTCGTTCTGATCGTGGGTCTGGCGTGCGGCGGCAGTAACGATACGCCCACACAGCCCCCCCAACCGCCGACCAACCCGCCGCAACAGCAAGACCCAACGCAACCGCCGCCCCCGCCCCAGGCAACCGATACCCAAGCCGCGCCCACAGAGCCGCCGGTTCAACCTGCGAGCCAATTCTTCACCGAAGAATTCGATTCTCCGCTTTCAAATGATTGGTCCATCCTCACCGTGACCGGGTCCGAAGCCGCAGACCCCGACAAGGTCACTGTGGAAGCCGAGAATGGAAAACTGGTCTGGAATTTCGATAGTGAGCAGGTCTACTACTACCTATTCTATGGCGCCTTTGACTACGAAGATGTGACCCTGGAAGTGCGCGCCGACAACCGAGGCAAGAATACCAACTCGGTGAGCCTGATCTGCCGCTACGACCCGGAAGTAGGCTGGTACGAGTTCAATATCGATAACGGCGGCTTATATAACATCCTATACGCCGAAGTCGACAAGAACGGCGATATCGGCTACAACCTGATCACCAACGGCGGCTCGAATGCCATCAAACAGGGCAAGGATGTCAATGAGTATTCGATCACCTGCAAAGGTGATGAATTATCGTTGAGCATCAACGGCGATGAAGTGAACTCCATCACGGAAAAGAAATATGCCCTGCGAAGCGGGCAGGTCGGCATTTCTGTGTCCGCGTTCAATGTGTTGCCGATCATCATTGAAATGGATTGGATCAAGGTCAGCGAGCCGTAGACAATAGGCATGGAAACAAAAACTCCGAGTTCTTCAAGAACTCGGAGTTTTTTAATACAACGGTATCCTCGCGCCGTTGATCTTCCCCGCTTCCTCTGAAAACAGGTACAACATCGCGGCGACGATCTCATCGGGCGTTGTGCCTGTGCCTTTGTTATCCACATCAATGGCTTTCACTTGGATGATGTTCGCTGTGACGTTCGACTCTTTCAGTTCCGCCGCCAGCGTGAGCATGAGAGTCTCCTGCGCGGCTTTGGCGGCGGTGTACGCGCCTCGCTTCGCCACCGGATTGGGAACTGTGGACGGCGAAACCGTGATGACGCGCCCCCAGCCGCTTTTGGCGAGCAGAGGCATGAACGCTTGGAATAAATGGAACGTCGTCTCCACGTGCTGACCGAACATGGAGTTGAAATCGTCCACGCTGGTTTCGGGGATCGTCTTGCCGCCAAGCCAGCCGCCGACGAGATGGATCAACCCGTGGACACTGCCGAACTGGGCAGAGACAGCCTCCCCTGCGGAATGAACCGCCTGTCCGTCGCGCAGATCAACCGCCGAGGCGAGGAGTCGCTCGCTCGGCAGATTCAACTCGCGGGCGAGGGAATCCAATTTACTTGAATCGTGGGCGAGCAATACCAATGAATCTCCGCGCGCGGCGAATGCGCGCGCGGTTTTAATTCCAAGCGCGCCGGTGGCGCCGGTGATAACGATTGTTTTACTCATTGTTCATATCCACCGTCCCGCAGGTTTCTTCGAAGACTTCAACTTGCGCAACCCAACCTGCGGGACGTTTGTGTAATAGGCTATTCACTTAACACCTCCGCTGGCAATTCGCTCATGCCTTTGATGAACGGGCGGTCGCTTTGTTCGGGCAGATGTTGCTTGCCGTGAAAATCAATCATGTGACCCGACTTGACAACTTTCGTTTCGAGGTAAAACCGATTGTATTCGTTCGGCTCCATAATGTGCGGGATGCGGTCTGAAACTTGGATGCCATAATCAATGAGTTGCTGGATCTTTTTCGGGTTGTTGGTGATGAGCCGCACCGATTCGATCTTGAGCGACATGAGCATGTGCGCGGCGACGGCGTAATCGCGTTCATCGTCGCGGAAGCCGAGCGCGTGATTCGCCTCGACCGTATCGAGCCCCTGGTCTTGCAAACTATAGGCGCGAATCTTGTTGGTCAACCCAATGCCGCGCCCTTCCTGACGCAAATATAAAACCATGCCGCGTTCCATCGCGCCGATCATCCTCAACGAGGCTTCGAGTTGATCGCGGCAATCACAGCGCAGTGAGCCGAGCGCGTCGCCTGTCAAACATTCCGAATGCAACCGCACGGGCACATCCGCCGCGCCGATCACATCGCCTTTGATGATGGCGACATGTTCTTTGCCGTCGCGGTTATTTTCAAAGGCGATAATGTGGAATTCTCCAAAGCGCGTGGGCAGTTCCGCCATCGCCACCACGCGCACGCACACTTTATCTTTCCCGATCCCCTCGCATTCATGGTCGCCCTCATTTTGAAGCAACACATCGAATTTTTCATGCAGATCTGTGATCATGCTGACCTCTCTATCGAATATTTTAAAACGACGCCGCCGTCTTCCCATTTCTCCACGTCTGTCAATTTCAATGGGACGGCTGCGCTTCTTTCCAAGCCTGCGCCTGCCGCAAGCGTGGGAGCCGACTCGCCCCCGAAGATCATCGGCGCGATGTACGCCTGAACTTCATCCACCAAGCCGAGCCGCAACAATTCAAAATTCAATGTCGCGCCGCCTTCCACCATCAAACGCTTCACGCCGAGTTCGTTGAGCGTTCCCAACGCCTGCGCCAAATCCACGCGGTAGCCCGAATGGACAAACACTTCCACGCCGCCTGCGCGCAGGGCTTCAAGTTTGTCTTTAGATGTGCGGTTTGTTGTGAATATTACGACCCGCGCCGACCCTTCGTATAAGAATTTTGAATGAACTGGCAGGGTTGCGGAGGTAATGACGCACACCTTCATAGGATTCGGGGACAGCCCCCGCGCCACGCGTTCGGCTCGCAACACTTCGGATTTCACGGTCAACTTTGGGTCTTCGTTGAGCAGTGTTTGTCCACCCACCATCACCGCGTCCGAGTCGGCGCGAAGTGTATCCACCCGCTCCCTATCGCGCGGCGAAGAGATTGCCGCGCCCCGGCGTGAAATCGTATCGATCTTTCCATCGGCAGTCATTGCCACGTTGATAAAGACATATGGTCGTTTCATACCCCAATTGTAATGCGGCAACCATGATAGAATTTCCTGACTTTTGCAGATTAAGAATTGAACCGGGCAACTCTTGCGCTTGTTTTGAACCACGGAGGCGCTGAGTCGCGGAGTTTTTTTATGGGCTTTTCTCAATGTCTCTGCGTCCGTGGTTTCACTTATTGCTCGCTTAATTGTGAAAAGAACAATAATCAGGAATTGTACAGAGTTGGCGCCCGCTCTTGGCAAGCATACATCTCTCCTACACTGTGGAGAATTGGAAACATCAAAAAGGAGTCTGCAATGACCGCAAAGAAGGAACGAGTGGTGGTCACAGGAATGGGCATTGCCAGTCCACTCGGTTGTGATGTGCAAGAATTTTGGAAGAATTTGATCGCGGGTCAATCCGGCGTCCGGTCGTTGGAGGGCGGAATTTTTTCCGGTATGCACACGAAGATCGGCGGGGTTGTTTGGGAGTACGACGAGAACAAATATTTCGACATCAAAGAGATCAGGCGGATGAGTCGTTCCTCGCAGTTGGGCATGGTCGCCGCAGAGCAGGCGATCACGGAAGCAAAACTCGAAAATGGAAATGTGAACCGCGAAGAGATCGGCGTGATGGTTGGCAGTTCTATCGGCGGCTATAGCGCGGCAGACTCCTACTTTATGCACTTTTACGAAACCAACCGCCTCAGCCCATACACCATCCCTGTTTCGATGAACATCGGACCCGGCTCGAACATCTCGATCAAACACGGCTTTCAAGGTCCGCTCGTCAACGTGGACGCGGCATGTTCCACCGCCGCGCACACCATCGGCAATGCCTATAACATGATCCGCAACGGGAGTTTGCAAGTGGCGGTCACCGGCGCGGCGGATACTCCGTTCTCGCCCGGCGTCGTCGAATCATGGATGGCGTTACGCGCCGTCTCTACCCGCGACGATAACCCAGCGGAAGCCTGCCGCCCGTTCAGCGCCGACCGGGATGGGATGGTCTTGGGAGAAGGAGCAGGCATCCTTGTGATCGAAGCGGAGAGTCACGCCTTGAAGCGCGGCATCCCCATCCTTGCCGAACTCAAAGGCTACGGCGCGTCGGCAGACAGTCATCATCTGACTCAACCGTCCCAAAAGGGACCCGCCCTCGCCATGCGCCGCGCATTGGACGATGCTGGTTTAACCATCGCAGACGTGGATTACATCAACGCGCACGCAACCGGAACAGAGTGGAATGACAAGAACGAAACGAACGCCATCAAGGAAGTGTTTGGCGAACGCGCGTATCAAATCCCTGTGGTCGGCAACAAAGCCGCGTTCGGTCATTCCATCGCGGGGAGCGGCGCGCTTGAGTTGATTGGTTGTATTCTTTCCTTGCGCGACCAAGTTGTGCCGCCGACCATCAATTACAAAGTCCCCGACCCAGATTGCGATCTCGATTATGTGACCGAAGGCAAACGCAGTCTGCCGTTGAAAAATATCATGAGCAATTCATTTGCGTTCGGCGGAAGCAACGCCGTGTTGATCGTGGGGAAATACGAAGCCGCGAATTGAAACCCATCCATGCAAAATAGGAATCGCATCGCCGCGCTGGTCTTCTTGTTGACGACCAGTTTTTATCTTTACACGCTTTCGCCCTCGCTCGCATGGGGCGACGGAGTGCGACTACAAAGTGAAGTGATCTCAGGCGAATCCTTCATCCTCAACGAGATGACCGCGAGCGAATTTATCCCCGACCCATTTCCATTTTCAAAAGTAGGCGTCACCGCGTGGGATCATCCGTTGTACATTGTCGCGGGGCATCTCCTCGTCCGCGCGTTTCCATTTGTTGATTCGCTGTGGTTGGTCAATCTCATCTCTGCCCTCTTCGGCGCGGCGTCCGTCACGCTTTTGTTTCTTCTCGCTCATCAACATACCAATTCATTCATCGCATCGGGTTATGCCGCATTCGCGCTGGCGGTCTCGCACACGTTTTGGTGGCACTCCTCCACGCCCGAAGTGTACACGCTCTTCGTCTTTCTTCTGTTCCTCAGCCTTTACTTCTTCGAGCGCTTTGAAAAAACTCACAACGCCTCATCGCTACTTCTCAGCGCATTCTTCTTTGGTTTATCCGCCTCCGATCATCTGCTTGCGTTCATCGCGCTTCCCGCGTTAGGTTTTTATCTCGTCCTCTCAAAAATATATCGTTCGCTTAATCTAGACGCGCGAAGAATCTTCTTCGCTTCCCTCGCTTTTATTTTGGGCTTTTCCATCTACATCATTCAATTCATTCGATTGACAAAAAATTTTTCCATTGCCGAACTGATGGGTCCCGCGACCGGCACAACATTTCTTGAGAACCTCGGGACGTTTTCACTCGTCGCGCTGGGAGAAAGCCTGACGCGCTACGGAGTATTCCTCACGCTTCAATTCGGCGCGATCGGCATCCTCTTCGGCATCGTCGGGATTCGCAAAGCGCTCAACGACGCGGATCAAAAGTTCGTTTTATTTTTCATCGCGTACGCGCTCTTCGGGATTCTCTATCGCGTCTCCGATCAATTCGCATTTTTTCTGACATCGTATGTTTTCTTCGCGCTGTTGATGGGACTGGGCGCGACTCACATCCTCTCCCGTCTTGCGACAAAACCCCGCCTCATTCTGACCTTCATCCTGATCCTCAACATCGGAGCGACTCCGCCCTTCTACCGCGCCATCCCGCGCCTCGCCGCATCTCGCGGCATAGACGACTCCTTCCTCGGCATCCCGCAAGTCGGGACGGGAGTCCGGGACGGCTTAGCCTATTACATTGACCCCAACAAGCGCGGCGATTTCCTCGCTTATGAATTCGGCGACGAGACCATTACAAATCTTCCGCCTCATTCCCTCGTCATCGCAGAATGGTACACCGACACGGATGAATACTTTGTCCTTCGTCACTTCACCAAAGTGATGAGAGTTCGCCCCGACGTAACCATCACCGGCTTCCCCACCGACGATCCATTTTCATTCGATTCCCAGCGCGTGGTGAAATTAATCGAAGAATCCATTTCGACTCGCCCCGTGTATCTCGCCTCCCTCAGCGACAAATTTTACGCCGCGTCAAAATTGATCGAAACCTATTGCATCGCGCCAGAAAATAATCTCTATCGGCTGTACGAAAGAGGTAATACAACCTCGCCATGCTTGGGACTCGACTCGATCACTGATTAGGACTTACGCAGTTGAACCTGTTGCGCCGTAGTTGCACTGCGGCGGTGGCAGTACAACTGCCCGCCAACTGCATAAGTCCTGCTGATTAGACTTGATCCACAATGAGAAACTTCCGCCATACAGCAAATCCCGAAGGGATGGAAGGATTCTAGAATCAACGCCGATCTTGAAACCAATCCCGAAGGGATGACATAACAATCTCCATATCACCCCTTCGGGGTTTGTTAATCGTTCGACCAACCTTATAATCTTGTCACTCCTTCGGAGTTCTCTCCCCATAAATTGCTAATAGCATCACCAATAGGTCTTTTGCCAAGTCGCTTGACAAAACCGAGTCGTTGGAACGCGAATACTTTGAACAATTCGTGTAATTCGCTTGTTCGCGCTATTCGCGTTAAAACTTTCCTAACTTTTCAAAAGCCAAGGCATCACCAATCCCAACACCTGATTTCCAAGCAGTTACCCTCCACAGCCAACGCGGCGGCGTAATTGGATTCGACATCCAACGAATGCAACGACCAACGCGCGGATTCGTTTGCGTCGGGTCTCGTTGCGCGGAGGACTACTTGTTCATTGGGAGCAAGCGATACATCGAACGAATCCAACGGCAGGGACAAGCCGAGTCCCTGGGCTTTGATGTATGCCTCTTTGCGCGTCCAGCAATGGAAGAAGCCGAGCGTCCGCTGTTCGGGAGGCAGAGCCGTCAACTCAGAAACTTCGCGCGGCGAGAAATTTCGGCGGGCGAGGTTTTCCAATTCGATGTCTGCGCGGATTTGTTCAACGTCAACGCCGACTTTGCATCCGCGCGTGACGGCGATCAATGCGAAGTCGCTTGAGTGGGAGAGGTTGAATTCGATATCCTTCGTAGTAACGACTTCAGTCGTTTGACGAAACCCGCGACTGAAGTCGTTACTACGGTTTAGAGATGGCTTTCCATATTCGTTTGTCGAAAATTTCAATTCGCGTGGTTCGCATTGCAGGTAACGCGACAAAATATCTCGCAGGCTGGCATGGGCAACGATGTAGCGGTCGCGGTCTGCGTCAAAATGAAAACGCGCGGCGCGTCGACGTTCCTCTGCTGAGAGGGAGGCTTCGTTCGGAGTTGTCGAACTCAGGCGAACGCGCCAAACGTCCACGCGATCTGTTGTGAGATCGAGATTCTCCGGGGGACGAATCCAAGCCGTTTGATTCATTCCCGCCATGCCTTGATGATTCCCGTGCCGAACAGAATCTTCTGCGGGAAGATTCCTCCTTCGACGACGACTCGAAATCCATGCGACTCCAACAAACGAACCAAGTCGCGGTGACTGCGCGAGTCGTCTACAAACTCGTGATATTCCATCACAATGTAGCGGATTTTCTCCAGCGTTTCGCGCGAACAGTTGGCGAGAATTCCATATTCCGCGCCTTCGACGTCCATCTTCAAGCAATCAACGTGTTCGATATTGTTCTCTGAAAGAATGTCGGCGAGAGTCACGGCGCGGACTCTTTCGCGCGGACTGTTCGCATCCTGCAACAATGAACCTAACGCGCCGTTATCGCCCGGCAGAAAAAATTCCATCTCGCCGCGCTTGTCTGAGACAGCGGCGTGATGTATGTGAAGATTAGCAAGGTTATTCAACGTTTTGTTTTCAGCGAGCATGTCAAAGTTATTGCGCGAGGCTTCATAAGCGTAGACGTTCCCCGGCGCGGCGAGTTGCGCGGCGCGGACCGAGAATCCGCCGATGTGCGCGCCGATGTCCAACACCACGTCCCCCGCGTGGATGGGGAATCTTGGGTCGTCGTAGATTTTCGCTTTCCAGATTTCCCAAACGACGAGGATGTCGGACGTGTTCACGCGCGTTTGGAACCGAGTCTTGGAATCCGCTTGAACCAGCGTCACAGGTTTTCCCTGATGGGAAAGGTAAAAGAATGGGAAGACCAGTTTATTGAACCAGAGAAAGAAGCGTTGATTCTTTAGCCGCATTGTTGGTTATTTGACTCAACAAACACCATGTCATTCTGAGCCCCAAAGGGGCGAAGAATCTCTGACACCGTCGTAGAGACCCTTCGCTATCGCTCACATCGTCCCGATGTCCTTCGGGAGGGTGACATGCGTAAAATGTCTAATCGAAGTTTCCCTTCCATAAATTTCAACACTGCTTCGTGTGCTGATGTGAGGAAGAAATGATCTCCCGCGAAGAATTGCGATTCAAAAGAAGTTTTTGTGTGCATTGACCAGCCCTCGATTCGTTCGCGGCTGACGCGAGAGTCATCGGTCCCGCCGAGGACAATGATGGGACAAGCAAGCGGCGCGGCGGGTTGATATGGATAGGTTTCGATCATCTCGAAGTCAGCGCGGATGGTCGGGAGCGAGAGTTGCATCAATTCGTTGTTCTGCAAAATTTCGGGCGGGATGCCGTTGAATTTTTTCAACTCGTTCACAAAATCCGAGTCGGGGAGTTGATGAATTGGCAGATGCGGATTCGGAAGTTGCGGCGCGGCGCACGCGGAGACGAAAAGGATGTTCGGTTGCGCGAGTCCTTTTCGGCGAAGGGTTCGCGCAAGTTCGAACGCGATCAAGCCTCCCATGCTGTGACCGAAGAACGCAAACGGTTTATCTAAAAGAGGCGAAATCGCTTGCGAAAGAGTCTCGACGAGGGCGAGAAGGTCGGTGAGCGGAGGCTGGGGACTGCGCGAACCGCGTCCTGGATAGTGAACAGCCTGCCCTTCGAAAGAAGCGGCGAGTCCATTGCACATTTTTGCGAACGCGGCGGGTCCGCCTCCCGCGTATGGGAAAAAGAAGACGCGCATCGTCGCATCTGTTCTTGGCGCTGGACGGGCAAACCATGGTTCCACCGATTTAGATCTCTGGTCGTTGAATCAGATCGCGCGCGATGAAGGCGTTGATGTATGTGGACAGCAGTTGCCCATCGACGGGCGCGCATTCGATGCCCGTGTCGGCGAGTTTCGCGAGCGTGTTGGTGAGATCAATGCGCGGCATGAAAATTTGTTTTTCCTCCACCTCTTCGATGAGCGGAAGATACGGTTCCCATCCGCCGTTTTCCATGAAGGCGACTTTTTTGAACAGGTCGGCGCGCCACTCTTCGAACGAGACGCGTTGCGTGTGGAAGCCCTCGGTCGCGAGCCATTCGAGCAGATGATCGAGATGAAGCGGCGAAGGATTTTCCAAATGATAAATTTGATTCCAGTTGTCGGGGTTCTTTGAAATTTGAACGATCGCCGCGCTGACGAAATCCACCGGCACGATGTTGGCGACCACATCCAGATCGGGCGCGGCGCCGAGCAACAAACAAGCTCGCGTCATGCTGGAGATCATGTTGTCGGTGTTCCATGCGCCCGTGAGACTGTGACCCGAAACCAAGCCCGGACGATAGATCGCGTACGGGATGCCGCGCGCGCCAGCCTCCATCATCAATTTTTCCGCGACCCATTTGCTTTGAGCATATCCGCCGAACGGCGCGCCTGTTTCATCTATATTGTCGTTTTCGCGGAACACGCGCCCATCGTCGTGATCGCCGTTGTGCAAAATAGACAGCGTGGACACGTGATGCACAGGCTTCAACTTCGCGCGGCTCGCCAATCGTAAAATTTCCTGCGTCCCCAACACATTCGTGGATTTGTGCGCCGCGTATGGGTACACAAAATTCACCATCGCGCCGTTGTGATAAACCCAGTCAATTTGATTCGCAAGTTCATCGAACGCTTCATCGTTCAACCCGAATTGCGGCGAACCAAGATCGCCCAACACAGGCTGGATACGAGGCGCAAACGATTCATCCCACAATTGATACGAATCGAGATTGCGCTTCAAACGCTTCAAGCCTTGTTCAACGTTATCGGCGCGAAGCAAACAATACACGTCCGCCGATGTTTGCTCCAACAAGTCGTGCAACAAGAACGCGCCTACAAATCCCGTCGCGCCCGTCAAGAAAATCTTTTTCGGTTCGGCATATTCATACGCGAGATCGCCCGCGCGAATATCAGCGTCCAACACCGCTTCGGCTTTCAACTGTTCCAAACTCAACTGGTTCATGCGGATGATGTTGCTTCCGCCCGCGTAGCCTGTTTTCACTCCGCTTTTTGCATTGCCGATCACCTCGGCAAGATTCGCAACGGTCGGCTGTTCGAACAACGCGCGCAACGGCAACTGCGAAGTCTCGAGCGAATATTTTTCGCGCAATAAAAACACGAGCCGCGTTCCCAACAGCGAATGCCCGCCGAGTTCAAAAAAATTATCGTTCACGCCAACCTGCTCGGCGTTCAACCCCAACACTTGCGCGCACACTTCAGCGAGTTCCGCTTCCAACGGCGTGCGCGGCGCGATGTATTGCGCGCGAAGATCAGCCCGCGATTGAGTCGGCGCGGGCAGCGCGTTGCGATCCACTTTTCCATTTGGAGTGAGCGGCAACGATTCAAGATTCACAAACACGGATGGAATCATATACTCTGGAAGTTTCGCGCGCAAATGATCTCTGAGATGGACGTGCTCCGCTTCTCTCTCAGGGACAGCTGGCACCACGTAGGCGACCAGACTCGCCTCCGCCGACCTCTCCCTCCACGCGACGACGACCGCCTGCTTCACCGACGGATGACTCGCCAGCGCAACTTCGATCTCGCCCGTCTCAATGCGATAGCCGCGAACTTTCACCTGCTGGTCGCTTCGACCAAAGAATTCGATGTTCCCATCTGCGAGGTAACGCGCGAGGTCGCCGGTTTTGTATAAGCGTGTTCTCTCGGATTTCTCCCTCACCCTAGCCCTCTCCCGCTGGGAGAGGGGACTGATGTGAGGGATGAATCTCTCCGCCGTCAACTCGGGGCGATTCAAATAGCCGCGACTGACGCCATCGCCGCCGATGTACAGATCGCCAATCACACCGACGGGGACAGGTTGGAGAGTTGAATCTAAAATGTACACCTGCGTGTTGGCGATCGGTCTGCCGATGGGAACGGTGTTCGAGATGCCCGCTTGAATCGAATCTACTTTATAAATCGCTGACCAGATCGTCGTCTCAGTGGGACCGTAGACATTCCACAACCCCGCGCCGCGCGCGAGAAGTTTCTCGGCGAGGTCGTTGGTCAACGCTTCGCCGCCGCAAAGGATGTTCAGATCGGGCTTGCCCGCCCAGCCTGCTTCGAGCAACAATCTCCAACTCGCGGGCGTGGCTTGCATGAATGTGATGCGCGAATCTTCCAGCGACTGCGCCAACAACGCGCCGTCCGCAACCACTTCGGAATTTGCGATCACCACTTTCGCGCCGACGGTGAGCGGCAACAGCAATTCGAGCACGGCGATGTCGAACGAAAGCGTCGTCACTGCGAGCAGTGAATCCGATTCGCTGATCCCCAAATCCTTTTGCATCGAGCATAAGAAGTTAACAACAGCCTGATGATGTATCTGGACGCCTTTCGGCTTGCCAGTTGACCCCGATGTGTAAATCACGTAAGCAAGATCGTCAGGCTTGGCTTTCGATTTTTTACCGCGCTTACCTTTCACTTCATCAAGCGCGTCGAGACAAATGACTTGCGCGTCCGTTTTCGGCATTTCAGGCAACAGGGATTTCAACGACAAAACGATCGAAGCGTTTGAATCTTCCAGCATGAACGCGAGACGTTCCGACGGGAAGGACGGGTCAAGCGGCAGGTACGCGCCTCCCGCCTTCAACACACCGAGCAGACCGACGAGCATTTCAACGGAGCGATTCACGAACAAGCCGACGAGAGTCCCCGGCTGGACGCCTTGTCCAGTCAGAATCTTTGCCATTTCATCCGCGCGTTTGTTTAATTCTTTGTACGAAACGTCCCGAAGGATTCCTTCAAGCCGCTGAGTTGCGCCGTCCGAACCTTCGGGACGGTGATTGAACTGAATAGCAATTGCATCGGGCGTCTTCTTTGCCTGCGCTTCGATCAATTCATGGATGCAAGACTCGCGCGGATAATCGGCTTGCGTTTGATTCCAGTCCACGAGAATTGTTTGTTTCTCCGAATCATCCAACAGTGAATACATGGAAACAGGTTGCGACGGATCAGCAACAATCTCGCGCAACAACGAATGGAAATGTTTCAACATCTGCTGGATGGTTTCGGCGTCAAACAAGTCCACGTTGTATTGAAGCGCGGCGGCGAGTCCATCACCCAACTCAGACATCATCATGGTCATGTCGAACTGCGCGGGTTCGCCGCCCAGCGCGATGGATTCCAATTCGAGTCCGCTCGCTTCCATACGCGCGCCGTCCAACCCAAGCGCGAACGGGCTGAGCATTTGCACGTCCGCTTCGTGCGCTTTTTGCAGGATAAACATCGTCTCGAACAGCGGCGGGCGGGATGAATCGCGCTGGATGCCGAGTCGCTTCGCCAACAGCGCGGGCGGGTACTCTTGATGTTCGAACGCGCCGAGCGCGGTCTGCTTGACGCGCTGGAGGATTTCATTGAACGAAGGATTGTTGGAAAAGTCCGCGCGTAACGCGATGGGATTGATGAAGTAGCCGACGAGATTCGATAACTCGGCATGGCTTCGTCCCGCAGTGACCGATCCGACCAAGAACTCCTCTTGATTCGAATAGCGGTGCAACAACGTTTGGAACGCGGCAAGCAGGGTCATGAACATCGTCGCGCCGTTTTCCTGCGCGAGCGATTTCAACTTCTCGTACAACCCGGCATCCATGAAGAGATGCTCCGAGTCGCCGCGATAGGTTTGCATCGGCGCGCGCGGACGGTCAGTGGGCAGGTTCAACGCTGGGAGTTGATTCCCCAATGTGTCGCGCCAATATTCCCAATGCTTCTCGCCGCGTCCGCTTTCGAGCATGGTCGCTTCCCAAGTCACGTAATCGGAGTAACGCGCGGAGAGCGCAGGTAATTCGAGTTGCGAATTGTTTTTGTTCGCTTCGTACAACATCAACAACTCGCGCGCCAAGATCGTCATTGACCAAAAGTCTGTGACGATGTGATCCATCGCCAGCAAAAGGATGTGCGACGAATCCCGCACGAGGTGGAGATCGGCTCGGATGACTGGACCAGCCTCAAGGTCGAATGAAGCGCGCGCGTCCTGTGCGAGTCGCTCGCGCAGTGTGTCATCCTCCAGCGCGGACGAATCCACAATGCGGAAAATCCCATCCATCGAATCATGAACACGTTGAAGCGGTTCGCCGTTGGCGACATGGAACGTGCTTCGCAGTGATTCATGCCGCGCGACAAGTTGATCAAATGCAAGTTGCAACGCGCGCGCATCGAGATCGCCGCGAATACGGATCGCGCCCGCCACGTTGAATGAAAGTTCGTCGGGCATGAGTTGATGCAAAAACCACAACGCCTGTTGACCCACCGAAAGCGGACTCTCGCGCGGCGGATTTTGCGCGATGACGAACGGCGCGTCATCCGCCGTTCGAGTTGACTCCAAACTTGCGAGCGCCTCCACCGCGAGGCTTGCGATCGTGGGACCCTGCAACAGACTCGCCACCGAAATTTGCGCGCCGAGTTTCGACTCGAGGGAATTCTTGAGTTCCATCGCCATGAGTGAATCGAGTCCGAGCGTGTCGAGAGGTTGATTTAAATTTAGACGCGAGGCGTCCATGCCGAGGATGCGGGCGGTTTGTGCTTGGATGAGGGTTTCGATTGTTTGTTGGCTTTGTTGAGGTGATGAGGCGGGAGTAGTTGAGAGACTCGACTTCACCCTCACCCCTAACCCCTCTCCCGGTGGGAGAGGGGGATTCTGTCTTGCTCTTCCATTCTTTCGTTCAATAATTTTTTGTTGCGGTTTTAACTTGCCGTTTGAACGCGGCGACGGCAACTTGTTTCCTTGTGTACGTGTTTCCTTGTCCACCTGTCTACTTGTTTCCCTGTCTACTTCAAGCCAATACCTCTGCCGGTCAAACGGATAATTCGGCAATGTCACTTTGTTGCGTGAGTAACTTGCATCGAATCCTTTCCAGTCCACATCAACGCCTTGCACATAGAGTTTGCCGAGGCTGTCGAGGATCGTTTGCCATTCGTCTTGATTTTGTCTGAGCGACGGCAACCACGCGGACTTTGATTCAGGCAGGCATCGTTTGCCCATTCCCAGCAACACGGGGCTTGGGCCGATTTCGATGAACGCGTCGATTCCCAATTTGGCAAGCGAATGCATCCCTGCGGAGAATTTCACTTCCGAGCGGATGTGGTTGCGCCAGTATTTGGCGGCGGGAGGTTGGGTGAGGGGTTCGCCGGTGAGGTTTGAGAGAAAGAGAATTAGAGGATTAGAGAATTGGATTCGGCTTGCGAAAGATTCGTACTCATCTAAGATGGAGTCCATCAGTGGGGAGTGGAAGGCGTGTGAAACGACGAGGGGTTTGGACGAGATGCCGAGTTTAGTCAATTCGTCCACGACAACTTGAATTGCTGATTTTTCACCGGAGATGACGGTGTTATCAGGGCCGTTCGAGGCGGCGATGGAGACTTGATGCGCAAATGGCTTCAACACATCGGCAATGCGTGTTACTTCCGCAAAGACCGCGACCATCGTTCCGTTTTGAGGAAGTCCGCCCATCAGGCGCGCGCGTTCGGCGATGAGACGTAGTCCATCTTCGAGCGTGAACACGCCCGCGATACACGCCGCGACGTATTCGCCGACGCTGTGTCCCATCACGGCATGAGGTTGGATTCCCCACGAGAGCCACGTCTGCGCAAGGGCGTATTCAAAAGCAAAGAGCGCGGGTTGGGTGTATTGCGTTTGATTGATAGTCGAATCGTTGTTGTCGGCAAAGATGATTTCGAGCAGTGAACGTCCGAGGATCGGATCAAGAATCGTTGCACATTCATCCAACGCGGCGCGGAAGGTTGGCTGGGATTCGTAGAGTCCCTTGCCCATGCCCGTGTATTGCGATCCCTGCCCTGTGAAGAGGAAGGCGATCTTCGGTTGCGCATTGGGCTTGGTTTGACCTGACGCGATCAAGGACGAATCGGAATTGTTGAGGAAATCTTCCAGTCCTTTGAGTAGTTCTTCATTGGAAGAGGCTTGAACCGCAAGGCGATGTTCGAAGTGGGCGCGGGTGGTGTTGGAGGTGAACGCAATATCTTGTACTTCGTATTGCGTATTGCGTATTGAGTCGGTGAGAGATTGTATAAGTTGCTCAAGAGAGTTTTGTGTTTTGGCAGAAAGAGTCAGCAAATGGCGCGGACGTTCGATACCAACCAGAGAGCCTTTAGCATTGGAAAGAGACCCTTCGTGGCGCGGGGCGCCACTCAGGGTGACAGGGTTGAGGGTGACTTGAGGCGCATCGGACAAAACAATATGCGCATTCGTGCCGCCGAAGCCGAAGGAACTGACGCCTGCGAAGCGCGGGATGTCACGTCGCTTCCACGGGCGGAGGTACGTCCCGATCTCGATGCGCGAACCTTCGAGAGAAAGGTATGGGTTGATCTCTTTTAAATGAAGATGCGGCGGGATGGATTCATTTTGCATCGCCAGCACAACCTTGATGAGTCCCGCGATTCCCGCCGCCGATTCGAGATGACCAATGTTCGTCTTCACCGAGCCGACGATCACGCGTTGATTCGAGTCGTCGTTCAATACCGCGTTCAGCGACGCCATTTCAATTGGGTCGCCGAGCGGAGTCCCCGTGCCGTGCGCTTCAACATAACCGATTTGATGCGGGGAAACACCCGCTTGAGTCAGCGCAGTGCGAATCACATCTTGTTGGGCAAGTCCGTTTGGGGCGGTGAGACCGTTGCTTCTTCCATCCTGGTTAACTGCCGAGCCGCGAACTAACGCAAGGATGTTATCTCCATCGCGCATCGCATCGGACAAACGCTTCAACACGACAACGCCGCATCCTTCGCCGCGCACATATCCATCCGCGCTGGCGTCGAAGGTTTTGCAGTGACCATCGGGCGAGAGCATCCGCGCTTGCGAAAAGGTGATGGTCAATTCGGGCGTGAGGATTAAGTTCACGCCTCCCGCCAATGCCAAATCCGATTCGCCGCTTCGAAGACTCTGACACGCAAGATGCACCGACACCAACGACGATGAACATGCCGTGTCCACTGCTATGCTGGGTCCACGTAAATCAAAGACATACGACAAACGATTCGCCGCGATGCTGTGCGCGTTGCCTGTGCCAGCGTACGCGTCTATCATTTCGTGATTATCGAATTGCAAGCGCGAGTAATCGTAACTGCTGATGCCGACAAACACGCCTGTGCGAGTCCCTGCAAGGGAAGGCGGAGGGATGAACGCGTTCTCCATCGCCTCCCAGCTGACCTCAAGCAAGAGGCGTTGTTGCGGATCCATTCTTGCGGCTTCACGAGGGGAGATTCCAAAGAAGGCGGGGTCGAACAAGTCCACGTTGTCGAGGAACGCACCGAAACGGGTCATGACTTTTCCCCGTTCGGGAGTCTCCGAATGGAAGGCGTCCACATCCCAGCGGTCGGACGGAACTTCGGTGATCGCGTCCACGCCGTTGCGCAACAAATCCCAAAATGCCTGCGGACTATCCGCTTGCGGGAAGCGGCAACTCAGACCAATGATCGCAATCGGCTCGTTGATGTTGTTGAATGTTGGTTGAGGTGTCGGCGTTGATCTTTTTGCTGGTTGCGAATCGTCAGCGAGAAAATTTGCCAACGATTCAATCGTCGGATAATCCCATGCCAGCGTGGGAGCGAGTTTTCGGTTGAGGAACGTTTCGAGGTCGCCGATGAGACTCACCGCTTGCACCGAGCCAAGGCCGTAATAGGTGAACGGCTGGCGCGGGTCAATCGCGGATGCGTCCATTTCGAGCATGGAGGCGATGCGATTCATCAACCACGATTGAATTGTCGCTGAGGGAACACTCACTCCACCCTCTTGCTCCTTTGCCCCTTTGCCCATTTGCTCACTTGCTCTTTTGCCCATTTGCTCTTTTGCAGGCTTGCCCCTCCACTCACCCACCACATCCAGCTCACTTTCGAGAAACGCAGTCTTCGTCGCGCGGCGTTGAATTTTTCCGCTGGAGGTTTTGGGGATGCTCATCGGTTTGACGAGCGCGATGGCAAAGACTTGCAGATCGTGTTTCTCCGCAACCGCCTGGCGAATCGCGGAGGCGACTTCGTTCACATCGGCTTGCCGCCCCGCGCGAGTCACTTCCTGGACGATGACGAGTTGCTCTTTTCCATTTTCATTCACTGAAAACGCCGCGCCAGAACTCGATTGCAGCGCGGAGTGACTCGCTTCGACAGTCAACTCAATGTCTTGCGGATAATGATTGCTTCCATGAATGATGATGAGGTCTTTCAAACGACCGGTGATGAAAAGTTCGCCGTTTTGCAGAAAACCGAGATCGCCCGACCGCATGAAGGGACCTTCATTCGTATCGGCAACGAACGCGCCGAATGTCCTTTGAGTTTCTTCCGCGAGTCCCCAATATCCCTGCGCCACGCTGGGCCCGGCAACCCAAATCTCGCCCACTTCATTTTCGGCACATTGATTCAACGTGGACGGATTGACGATGATGATTTTTTGGTCAACGATGGATTTGCCGCAGTTGACCATCGTCAACGCGTTGGCATCCTCGCGCGAGACTTGCACAACGGCATCGCGCTCGAGGGCTTTGCGGTCAATCGTCAGCGTGCGCGGTTCGGCGGGACCGTCGCCTCCTGAAACGATGAGCGAACTTTCCGCCATGCCGAAGCAGGGGTAGAAAGATGTCGAACGAAAGCCGACCAACTCGAAGGTCCGCGAGAAGCGTTCGAGAGTCTCAGGGCGGATCGGTTCGGCTCCGCAGAAGGCAAGTTTCCAGGCGCTTAAGTCCAACGTCTCAAGTTGTTCGGGCGTGATCTTGTCCACGCACAGGTCATACGCAAAGTTCGGCGCGCCGCTCGTGGTCACTTTGTATTTGCTGATCGCCTCGAGCCAGCGAAACGGCTTTTGCAGGAACGACACAGGCGACATCAACGTGGATACGCATCGAATGTACAACGGCTCGAGAATGCCGCCGATGAGACCCATGTCGTGATAACTCGGGAGCCAGAACGCGCCTGAATCATTTCCGTCAATTTGAAAGCCGCGCTGGATGGCTTTGAGGTTGTGCATCAGGTTGCCATGCGTGAGCATGACTCCCTTCGGCTGACTCGTGGAGCCAGACGTATATTGGAGGAAGGCGAGCGTGTCCGCGTGGATGTTCGGGTCGCGCCATTCCGCTTCAGACCCCGGGGCAACCTGCTCCGTGTTTAACCAGCTTAATGCCTGCAGTTCGGGCGACTGCTCGAAGCGTTGTTCGATGTTGTGAAGGATAGCGGAGGTAGTGAGCGCGAACTTCGCCTGCGAGTCCGCGACGATGGCTTGGATGCGCGGGACGGGACGATTCAAACGCGGAGGGTAGGCTGGCACCGCCACCGCGCCGGCATACAAACACCCGAAGAACGCGGCGATGTAATCGAGCCCCGCAGGATAGAGCAACAACACGCGTTCGCCGCGCGCGCCGTGAGCCTCGAGCCACGCGCCAATGCCGCGCGCGCGGCGGTCGAGTTCGCCATACGTGAGCGAGTCGCCTTCCGTCCCGTCGTCCTGTAAATAACGATAGGAAAGAAAATCGGGTTGCAGGTCTGCCCGCAATCGCAGAAGATCGAGAAGCGTACCGGGTATGGGGTGATTCTGAAATAGCGATTGCATCGAATGAGACCTATGCGTCCGAGTTATATCATAAAAGCCCGGAGCGCCGTTCCGCCAAAAGTTTGCTTGACATGCCACTTTCGCAACCGTATAATCTTTTCAACATCAGGGACGAGGGCGGACATTGGAAGCATTGGTTATTTCTGGAACTGATTGTCTGTTGGATCGACCTCTATCAACAAGGAAAAGGAACAGACCCGTGGCACAATCTGGCAAATTCAAGTTGACGCTTGTCAACACACAGAGCAGCGCTCCCCCAAAAGAATTCGAATTGACCAAATCTGAGATTGTGGTGGGCAGAGATGAAGGCGTGGATATTATCATCGCCACGCCGGCCGTGTCGCGCCGCCACGCGCGCTTCATGATGCAAGGCGGCGAGTACATCATCGAAGACCTCGGCAGTTCCAACGGCACCTTCGTCAACGGCGACCGGTTGATCGGGCGGCAGACGCTCAACCACCGCGACGAGATCCGCTTAGGGCAGGCGATCACGCTCCTGTATACCACCCCCACCGAAGCAGACGAACCGAATGCGACGGTGGTGGGCGCAAAAAAACCGACGCCGGTCGTCGTTTCGCATGTGGCGCAAACTACCATCGGCGATGAACCGATCATCCCCACAGCGGCAGGTCCGCGGAAACTGATCGTCACAGTGGCGGGGGAACCGCCGAAATCGTACAACCTCACCCGTTCGGCGCTCAGCATCGGCAGGCTCGACGAGAACGATATCGTCATCCCCTCGCCGATCGTCTCCGGTAAACACGCCCGCCTCGAAGCCGCAAGCGGAGGCGGGTACATGCTCGTTGTGCTGGCAGAGGCGCGAAACCCAGTGCTTTGCGAAGGCAGATCCATCGAAGGGTCGCGCATGTTGCGCCATGGCGATGTGTTGCGCATCGGCGGGCAGGATCCCGGCGTGATGGTTACGCTGACCTATGAAGCGCCCTCCGAAGCGGGGCAAGGCGCGCGAGATATCGTCTTCGGCGAAAAGACGCTCATCACAATCGGGCGCGACCCGAGCAACGACGTGGCGCTTGCCTCGCCGAATGTCTCGCGCTTCCATGCGCAGATCCAGCGCGTGGGTCAACGCTATCGCGTGGAGGATTTACGCAGTTCCAACGGCGTATTCGTCAACGGCGAACGCGTCGAGGGGTCGTTCTGGCTCAAACCCGACGATTCGATCCGCATCGGTCAGTATCACTTCGTGATGGGCAAAGACCAGCTCGCCCAGTTCGACGAGAGTAACGGCTTGAAAGTGGAAGTTCTCGGCTTGAACAAATGGGTGCGCAAAGACCTGAACATCCTGCAAAATATTTCGGTGGTCTTCAAGCCGCGCGAATTCATTGTGGTGGTCGGGCAAAGCGGCGGCGGAAAATCCACCTTTGTAGACGCGGTCGCCGGCTACCGCCCCGCCACCTCCCCGTCGAAAGTGCTCGTCAACGATGTGGACATCTACACCCACTTCGACGCCATCCGCAACGAGATCGGCTTCGTCCCGCAAAAAGACATCATCCACATGGAGTTGACGGTCTATCAGGCATTGGACTATGCCGCGCAATTGCGTATGCCGGCCGATACGTCCGCCGAAGAACGCGAAAAGCGCGTGATGGAAGTGCTTGCCGATCTCGATCTCACCCATCGCAAGGATGTGCAGATCAGCGGCTTGAGCGGCGGACAACAAAAACGCGTCTCCATCGGCGTCGAGTTGCTGACCAAACCCGGCCTGTTCTTCCTCGACGAACCAACGTCCGGTCTCGACCCCGGCACCGAGACCGCGCTCATGCAACTCATGCGCCGCCTCGCCGACCAGGGGCGCACGATCATCCTCATCACGCACGCCACCAAGAACGTGATGCTCGCGGACAAAGTGATCTTCCTCGCGCGCGGAGGTTTCCTCGCGTGGTTCGGTCCTCCGGATGAAGCGCTGACATACTTCGACCAGCACCGCTCCGAACGCGACCGCCGCGCCGGCAAGATCGAGTTCGACGAGATCTACGCCATCCTCGACGACCAGAGCAAAGGCAAAGCGCCGGAATGGGCGCAGAGATACCGCGAAAGCAAGGCATATCAAGAGTATGTCGTCAAGCCGCTGGCCGGGAAACTCTCGCCCGAAGGCTCGCCGACGATTCAACAAACCCCGCAAAAGCCCCAGCCAAAAGCGGGCGCCTCGGCAAAGAAAGTTTCCTCGCTCAAGCAATTCTTCGTGCTTTCCGCGCGCAACATCAAGATTCTCACGCGCGATAAATTCGCCCTGGGTCTCATGCTCGCCACCGCGCCGCTCGTGAGCCTGCTCGACGTGGTGCTCGCCAGCGTGATGGGACGCAACCCCTTCGCCTTTGCGGATGGGGACATCGCCCGCGTCATGATCACCCTCTTCCTCATGACGATCTACGGCGTGATGGTGGGAGGCATCTCGCAAATGCGCGAGATCGTCAAAGAGCAGGATATCTACAAACGCGAGCGACTCGTCAACTTGAAGATTCTCCCTTACGTGATGTCGAAGATCTGGGTAGCCGCGTTGCTCGCTTTCTATCAGGCGGCGGCGTACACCATTGTCCATTACCTTGCCTTCGAAATGCCCGGCGGCGCGTTGGAATTCGCGCAAATCTACATCACGATGACGCTCGCCACCCTCGCCGGCATGATGCTGGGGCTCTTCGCCTCCGCGCTCGCGCCGAACGCCAGTTCCGCGCCGCTCATGGTCATCATCCTCATGCTCCCGCAGATCGTGCTGGGCGGCGCGCTCATCCCCGTGCCGGAGTTTATCAGCGCGCCCACCTCCACGCGCTGGGCGTTCGAAGCGCTCATGAGCATCACCGGCCCCGGTTCGGATGTGGCGGCAGACCTGTGCTGGAAACTCGACCCCGCCGCGCAAAACGCATTGACCCTCGAAGATAAACTCAAACCCATCGGCGACCAACCGCAGGGTTGCCGGTGCATGGGCGTGAACATGCTCCACGAGGAATCCTGCAATCACCCGGGCTTGGGCAGGTTCCGCATCCCCGCCATCGATGAGCCGTTACCGGTCGAACCTGCGCCTCTCCCGCCGGAACCCGAGCAACCGGTCCAGCCTGAGAATCAATCCGACAATATCGCCATGGCGGAATTCTTCGCCAAACTGCAAGAGTACGAGATCAAAGTGGAGGCATATAAACTCCAGGTGGAACAATATCAGCGCGATCGCGTTGCCTATGAAACCCGGCGCGCCGAATTGCAAGTGGCGGTCGCGCCGGCCGAAGGCGTGGTGCGAAATTTCTACACCAACTTTCCGTTCATGTATGTGAACAAAGAAGACACAGCCACCTACTACGCCAAGATCGGCAAAACCTGGGTGATCCAAGGCGCCATCTGCCTGATCCTGTTCGTCGCCATTCTCTACCTGCAAAAGCGGAAGGATGTGGTCTAACGCCATGCAAAAGAATCGGACGCCTATCATCGCCGCCCTGCTCGCCGTGTTAACCGCTTCTCTCGCCTGTGGGTCTGGTCCCGCCACCGACGCGGATGCCACCGTGCAGGCGCTCAACACGCAGATCCTCGAAACCGCCACCGCCGCCGCGCTGGCAGATGTGAACGCGAACGCCGCCGCTGAAACCGCGCGCGCGCAAGCCATCAGCCAATCCAAGCCTGCCGAACTCACCGCCACCGCCCAGGCGTTCGCGCCGCGCCTGACAGAACTAAGCAAGTATGGCGTCGACCCGGCGGAGGGGCATCTAGGGTGGGTCCATCCTCCCGTCACGCTCGACGCGTCCGGTTTCCGTCAGTTCGAATACATCAACTATTTCATCGGCACGGTTGCCACAGATTTCGTCGTTTCGATGGACATCACGTGGGATATTGTCGGCAGTATCGCCGGGTGCGGGTTCGTCCTGCGCTCAGACGGTAACAGCCTGGCGCTCAATCAATACATGGTCATCATGACGCGCGTGGCAAGCGGGCACGTACTGTTCGTCACCATGTCGAATGGCGAGGTGGTGAACTACCGCGACATCTACGCCCGCTATACCGATAAAAGTTTCAGTTGGGAGAATCTCGCCACCAACCGCCTGACCGTGGTCGGGCGCGGCAATACGTTCTACATCTACACCAACGACACGCTCATCGGCGAAGTGGACCCAACCCAGCCGCCGAAACTGCCCATCCTGCCGCCGGAGCCGGAGAAGCCCGCCGATGCGAACAACGCCCAGGCAATGCAAGCCTACAAACAAAACAAAGCAGACTACGATAATGTGGTGGATGAGATCAACGCGCAATATGCCCAGCGATTGAACGCTTTCAAGACCTCGGATAAAATTTTCGACCGGGGATTCATTGCCATGGTGGCGTTGAGCGAATCGGGGCGCAAAACGCAATGTCAGTTCAACAACGGATGGTTGTATTTGATCGACTAAGGCGGGGCATCGTGTCGTTTGCTTGCCGCGCGCCGCGCAAGCGCAAAGTGAACTTTGCGGTACGGGAACCAGCCCTCCATGGGGGATGGAAGCGGGGCGAATCCCATAAATAATTTGTGTTATCATGAACGCTTCCATTGCAGAATTTTTCTATATAGAGGTATCTTTCATTCGGAGAGAACGAAATGGCAAAGTCATCACTGATCGGTAAAACCATTGGCAAACGTTACGTGATCGAGGAGATGCTTGGGCAGGGCGGCATGTCGGCGGTCTATAAAGCCACCGACCCGAACCTGAAGCGCGTGGTCGCCATCAAGGTCATTCACTCGCATCTTTCCGATAACCCGGATTTTGTCAGGCGGTTCGAGGAGGAAGCCTCGTCTGTGGCGCAGTTGCGTCACCCCGGCATCATCCTCGTGCATGATTTCAACAAAGACGAGGAACTCGACCTGTATTATATGGTGCTCGAGTTCGTGCCGGGCGAAACCATCCAGGACCATCTCAAGCGTCTTAACGACCAGGGGAGAAAATTGTCCGTTTCCAAAGCGATGGAATACATGGCAAGCATCTGCGACGCGGTGGACTACGCCCACCAGCGCGGCATGATCCACCGCGACATCAAGCCCGCCAACCTGATGCTCACCACCTCCGGTCAAGCCATCCTCATGGACTTTGGCATTGCCAAGATCGTCGGCGGCACGCGGCACACCGCCACCGGCGCGGTTGTGGGCACAGCAATGTACATGTCGCCGGAGCAGATCAAAGGCGAACAACCCGACCGCCGCTCGGATATTTATTCGCTCGGCGTGACGTTGTTCGAAATGCTCAGCGGCAAGCCGCCCTTCGACGCCGATTCGGCGATGACGTTGATGATGATGCACATCAACGACCCGGTGCCCAACCCGCAAAAGCTGAACCCGGAGATCCCCGAAGCCTTGGTGGATGTGGTGAATAAGGCGCTCGAGAAAGATCCCGCCAACCGCTACCAAACTGCCGCGCAAATGGCGGCGGCGCTCCGTAATGTGTTGGCGGGTCGCGCCGCGGGACCTGTCCCCTCCTCGCGCTCGACGATGGTCGAAGACGCGCCGACCATGGCGAAAAGCAAGAAAGCCACAACCGGTGAACCGGTCAGCGCGCCGCGCGGGACGGTGGTCGAAAGCAGTCCGATGCATCAACAAGCGCGCGGCACAATGGTTGAAAGCGCGCCGCAACAGACTCCGTATTCCGCGCCGAGTCAACCCGCGTCAAAACCGAAATCGCGCTCGCTCGTGCCGATCCTCGCCGGCGTGGTCGTTGTGTTTGTCTGTCTTGCGATCGGCGGGTTTTTCCTCTTCAATCAACTCCTCGGCGGAGGTAATGCGACGGAGCCGCCGGTCATCCCGACGAGTACGCAAGCGCCCGCCACCGAAGCGCCGCTGGTCATCGTCGAGTCGCCAACCTTGAGCGTGACCGACACCCCCGCCGCCACCCCAACTGAAGCAATCCCGACGGGACCGTACGTGCGCATCAATTCGATCACGATTAACTCAGACAATTACTATGTTGTGGAATATGAAACGTTTGAATTCACAGAATCATTGCCCGGCATGCACATTCACTTCTTCTTCAACAACGTGCCGGTGGAAAACGCCGGTTCGCCGGGTTCAGGTCCGTGGAAACTCTGGGGGGGTCCGCGACCGTTCGTCTTCTATCGCGTCTCCGATAAGCCCGCCGCCGCAACGCAGTTGTGCGCCCGCGTGGCAAACAGCAACCATTCGCTGAACGGATTCGAAAGCGGCAACTGTGTGGACCTGCCGCCAAGCCCGTAAACAGTGTTGAATGCAAATCGGCGATCTGATGATCGCCGTTTTTTTTGTTTAGTTATCAGGAGACCCCGAAGGGGTGTTTGAAGGGACAAACAGATTTTATCGGTAATAAGTCAAAACCAATGCTGGACGCTGATAAACGCAGATTTTTCTTCTTTGAATCAGTCCATCTGCGCCTCAAAGTTATATCCGATAAAGTCTACTGCATGTCATCCCTTCGGGAGTGGCAAGCGCGTAAGGCGAGTTATTGACTCACCTCGCAGTTTCAGTACCGCAACTTTCAAGTTGCGCTCGCCACGCTAGGCGTAAGATAAATCTTGCGGTACTGCGTAAGGTGAGTTATTTAATCGCCCGCTTCGTGATCGAGTCGAATAGAAAATCGATCAAATAGTGATTCACCTCATCGGCCGCGTCGAGATGCGCCCAATGCGTGGACTCGGGGAAGAGGATCAAATTCCTGTCGTCGCAATAATCCATGCTCGGGCGCGCGAGGCGATGGCTGAGCGCGAAGTCCTTCATCCCCCACATCATCAACGTGCGGACTTTGACCTGCATATCCGCAGGCATCTTCGGCGGGAATTGAAATGCGGCGCGATACCAATTCAGCATGGAGGTCAACGCGTTGGGCTGCGACCATGCCTCTTTATATTTTTCGAGGTCCGCATCGGTGAATGTGTTTTTCACGGATGAATTGCGCAGACCGCGAGCCATCTCGCGGAAAGCGTTCGCGGACAATATTTTTTCCGCAAGCCATGGCAGTTGAAAGAAGAGCCAATACCACGAGCGACGGATTTGATCGGGGTCGCGCCGCGCAAACCTGCGATACACGGCCGGGTGCGGCGAGTTGAGCACGGCAAGCTTGTGCAACTTTTCGGGATACGTCATGGCAAGCATCCACGCGACGCCCCCGCCCCAGTCATGCCCCACGAGGTTGACTTTGTCGTAGTCCAACACTTTGATCAAGCCGAGCGCATCGTCCACAAGCGTAAAAACGCTGTAGTCTTTCTTATCTTTCGGCTTGTCGCTCAGGTTGTAGCCGCGCTGGTCAGGGATAATCACCCGGCACCCCGCGTTCACCAATGCGGGAATTTGTTTCCTCCACCCATACCAAAACTCAGGAAAGCCGTGTAAAAGGACGACAGGAGTTCCGCTTTTCGGTCCAGCCTGGACGACGTGCAAGCGAATTCCGTTCGTGTTTATGTAACTGTGTTCAAGTTCCATTCAGGTAACGCCTCCAAAAACGAGGCGGGATTGTACCAAAGAATGGTGGGTGAACTTAAATTCTCGGTGAGCGTTTAGGTTGTAGAGCAGGTTTCGTAGGGGAAACGCGGGGAAGAGGAGAAAAATTTGTCTCATAAGATACGACCTAATTGTCAACCTTGAAGACATCGTAGAAAAAGAAAGGATGGTGCGTGGAAGGAAACACCAGCAGCACATTAACAACCGAAACCTTGAGCCCATCGTGGAAAAGCGAGTACGCTTCGCTACTGATAAAGAA
>WBZR01000105.1_pt1 | contig 148295 bp, 122 predicted proteins | sample 5204231 | NCBI WGS metagenome assembly WBZR01 (sample SAMN12412403, study PRJNA552823) | activated sludge metagenome | isolation source: activated sludge from anammox sidestream of wastewater treatment plant... | place: USA: Virginia | collected 2017-08
AGCAATAACTTACTAAAGTTTCAGAGTTTGCTATTGTTTGAATATCAATGATTAAATCAAAATCAATCGTAACATCGTAATTTCCACCAACGAAAACAGAGAGTTTCTGGGTAAAATAAAATATATTATTTAACATGTTGAATATCTGCATGTTGCACAAAAACAATTTTAGTACAGTGCTATAAATCAGCACATTAAATTATTTCCGAAACTTTAATTCCTTAATTTCTTCATTTTTCATTATTCACTATCTTTACCTCTTAGAAATATTTTATTTTGGAAAAAAAATTCGATGCATCCATTGGCCGGGTGAAAGATGATCAGGCTGATTATAATGACTATAGCAAGTCTGCCTATCCCGGCCTGACACCTTTTCTGCGGGGTCCCTATGCCTCAATGTACGTCAAAAGACCGTGGACAATACGTCAATATGCCGGTTTTTCCTCTGCTGAAGAAAGCAACGCCTTCTATAAGCGGAATCTGGCGGCAGGGCAGATGGGACTCAGTGTTGCTTTTGATCTGGCGACCCACCGAGGTTACGACAGCGACCATCCTCGTGTAGTGGGTGATGTGGGTAAGGCCGGCGTGGCCATCGATTCCGTGGAGGATATGAAGGTGCTGTTTGACGGGATTCCGCTCGACAAGATGTCGGTCTCTATGACGATGAATGGAGCCGTACTGCCCATCATGGCTTTTTATATCGTAGCTGCCGAAGAGCAGGGTATCAGCTCGGAACAATTGGCCGGCACCATACAGAATGATATTCTAAAAGAGTTTCTGGTTCGAAATACATACATATATCCGCCGCGACCTTCTATGCGGATTGTGTCAGATATATTCGCCTATACGGCAAAACACATGCCCAAATTCAATTCCATCAGCATCAGTGGCTATCACATGCAGGAGGCGGGAGCCAATGCACCTATAGAGCTTGCCTACACCCTGGCCGACGGGCTGGAGTATATCCGGACCGGAATCGCAGCCGGCCTTGACATCGATAGCTTTGCGCCGAGACTTTCTTTTTTCTGGGGCATAGGCATGAATTTTTACGAGGAAATCGCCAAGATGCGTGCCGCACGGATGCTTTGGGCAGAAATGGTCAGCAGTTTCAGCCCAAAAAACAACAAATCACTGATGCTGCGGGCGCATTGCCAGACGAGCGGATGGAGTTTACTGGCTCAGGATCCGTACAACAACATCACCCGTACGGCGATCGAGGCCATGGCAGCTGCGTTGGGCGGGACTCAATCCCTGCATACCAATGCATTGGATGAGGCGCTGGCACTGCCCAGTGATTTTAGTGCAAAGATAGCGCGCGATACTCAGTTGTATCTGCAACGCAGTACCGACATCACTAAGGCGATCGACATGCTGGGCGGTTCGGAATATCTGGAACGACTCACTTCCGAAATTACCGGTCAGGCACGTATGCTGATGAAGGAAATCGAGGATGCCGGCGGTATGGTGGCTGCCATAGAGCAAGGCGTGCCCAAGATGAGGATCGAAGAGGCAGCCGCACGAAAACAAGCCTTGATAGATAGCGGCACCGAAAAAATCATAGGTCTGAATATATACACCCATCAGGAGGAGGAGAATCTCGACCTGCTGGAAGTGGACAATACTGTGGTCAGGCAAAAACAAATCGAAGGGCTGAACCGGATGCGGGAACAAAGAGATCCTGTAAGATTCAGAGAAGTCATGGATAAGCTGAAGGCCGCTGCTCAGGGTAACGGTAATCTGTTGGAGGCTTGTGTGGATGCGGCAAGAGCCAGAGCAAGCCTCGGTGAGATCAGCAAAGTGATGGAGGATTGTTTTGGCCGACATCAGGCACAATCTAAAATGATTTCAGGCGTATATTTGCGCAATATGGGAGATAACAGGATGTTTCAGGAAGCCAGGGAGCTGTCGGATGAATTTGCCGGGAAAGAAGGCAGGCGTCCGAGGATTCTTGTGGCCAAATTGGGTCAGGACGGTCACGACCGTGGTGCTAAGGTGATAGCGACGGGTTTTGCTGATCTGGGCTTCGATGTGGATATCGGACCTTTGTTTCAGACGCCTGAGGAAGTCGCCATGCAAGCCGCTGAAAATGATGTGCATATAGTGGGCATTAGTTCACTTGCTGCAGGGCATAAGACTTTGGTGCCGGCCACTATCGCCGAGTTGAAGAAGATCGGGCGTGGTGACATATTGGTTGTTGCCGGTGGCGTCATTCCGCCTGATGATTACAAGTTTTTATACGATGCCGGAGTGAGTGCAGTGTTCGGTCCGGGCACTCCAATACCGGAAGCGGCAGCTGACCTGCTGAGGATTCTCATCAATGCACTTCATCCTGGATAAATGGGGAAAATAGTCTTTGCCTCCGACTTCCACCTTGGCCAAAAGGGCCTGACTTCGAGCGAAGAGCGTGAAAAGGCGCTTGTACGTTGGATCGATGAAGTGGCTATGCAGGCAGATGAAGTATTTTTTCTCGGTGATACCTTTGATTTCTGGTATGAATACAAGTCCGTGATTCCCAAGGGATTTACGCGGTTTCTTGGGGCAATGGCGCGCCTGGCCGATGCCGGGATACCGGTACATTTGTTTACCGGCAATCATGATATGTGGATCTTTGACTATTTTACCAGGGAATTTGGCATTCCATTGTATCGGCAGCCTACTGAATTTGTCCGGCAAGGTAAGAAGATGTTGATAGGCCATGGGGATGGGTTGGGACCAGGCGATCGCCGATATAAATTTCTGAAGAAAATATTCAACAATAGAGCCTGCATCTGGCTCTTCCATTGGCTGCATCCTTCTATCGGTATGTGGATAGCCAACAAGTGGAGCAGTTCAAGCCGGGAGAGCCATAATGATTACGTATTTTCCGGCCCGGAAAGGGAATACCTGATCCGGTATTGCGAAGATGAGTTGAAGTCGGGCGCGGATTTTGACTATATGATTTTCGGGCATCGTCACCTGCCCATTGATTACCTGCTGAGCAATGAAAGAACGCGCTATATCAACACCGGAGATTGGCTGAGATTTAGCTCCTATGGTGTCATGGAGGACGGAGAATTTAAACTTCGTTTTTATAATGATTCCGGTTTTTCGCCGATTACAAGAGATCCGGATAGTTGGAAGTTATATCTGGAGACCAGGTAAAAAGAATTTTTGTCCAAGAGGTGGAGCTTCCTGGTCAACTGAATTGTGAATTTCAACCGTGCATGCAAAAGTCAGCCATCTGAATGCTTGAGCACATCATGTTCAATAATCCCAATCGAACCGTATTTCTCAATCCTTGCGACTAAAAGAACATACCCACCTTATCATGGGAACTCTACTCTCCCAAAAATCATCCCACATGGCTACCGATCGGCCATCCCTCCGGCGGTGAAACGATGCCAAGCTTGCCATCTGCTGATTCGGCAGTCAGTAACATGCCTTTGGACTCAATACCTCTCAACTTGCGTGGTGCTAAATTGGCGACAATCATGACATCCTTGCCCACCAATTCCTCCGGTTTGAAGTGCATGGCTATACCTGATACAATGGTACGCTTTTCAGAGCCTATATCTATGAGTAATTGCAGCAATTTGTCGGCTTTTTCCACCTTAGACGCTTCAAGGATCTTACCGGTGACGATGGATACTTTTGCAAAATCGTCGAATTGAATTTCGGCCTGCCCGTTCTCTTCAGGGGCTGTCGTTTTATTTTCCATTGTTTTTGTATCGGGTGTGTTGTGACTTGATTTTAATTTATCGATTTGTGCCTGGATGACTTCATCCGGGATTCGGGCAAACAGGTGCTCTGGCTTGCCGATGACATGCCCCGGTTTGATTAAAAACTCTCCCTCTGCAAGCCTGTCCAGCACCTTGAGCAGTTCTCCTTTTTCCTCGATGGGCGGGAGATTGAGCATAGTGCGCATCTTGTCGCTGGTAAATGGCAGGAAGGGCCTGACAGCGACACTCAGGGCTGCCACGATCTGGATACAGCAATTCATGATTGCTTTGACCTTATGCGGATCATCCTCGTTGATTTTCCAGGGCTCGTTGAATTGGAGGATTTGGTTGCCCATGGTCGAAATATTCATCAATTGCTGCAAGGCACCGCGGAAATCATACAGATATATCTTTTCGCGCATCTCAAACAACATATCGAAAACATCCATCAGTTCCGCCTCTACAAAGCTGTCTTCCAGTGGCCCATGAGAGCCGATGAAGTCCTGTTCTTCCTCAAATTTCGGCACTTTACCACCGTAAAATTTGTGGGTAAGTACCATGACCCTGTTGACGAAATTGGCCAGATTGCCCACCAGCTCATTATCATTTAGCTCCTGATAATTTTTCCAGGTAAATTCACTGTCGCGCTGTTCCGGCATATTGCGGATCATCACATAGCGAAGTACATCTTCTTTTCCGGGCATATCGTCCAGATATTCGTGCACCCATACCGCCCAATTGCGGGAAGTACTGATTTTCTGACCTTCCAGATTCATAAATGCGTTGGCAGGCACATTGTCCGGCATGATATAGTCTCCGTGCGCTTTGAGCAGTGCCGGAAAGATGATGGAGTGGAACACGATATTGTCTTTGCCGATAAAGTGTACCAAGGCGGAATCCTTGTCCTGCCAATACTTCTTCCAATCCAGCTTGCGGTCAGAAGCAAGTTGTTTGGTAGCAGAGATATAGCCGATCGGCGCATCTAACCATACATACAGCTTTTTGCCTTTGGCACCGGGCAGCTCCTGAGGTACATCCACACCCCAGTCCAAGTCGCGTGTCATTGCACGTGGCTGGAGGCCTCCCTCGATCCAGGACTTGCACTGACCCAGCACATGATTCTTCCATTCGGATGGGTCATGGACAACCTTACCGTTGAATTCACCCTTTTCCAACCATGTACTCAACCAGGCGCTGTGATTCTCAAGTGGCAGATACCAGTGCGTCGTTGGCTTCAGTACAGGTGTCTCGCCTGATAGCATGGACACCGGATTGATCAGGTCGGTCGGACTGAGGCTGGTGCCGCAGTTCTCACACTGATCACCATAAGCGCCTTCAAACTTGCAGTTGGGGCAGGTACCCTTGATATATCTGTCTGCCAGGAATTGTTTGGCCTTCTCGTCATAAAATTGCATGGATTCCTGGATGATGAACTGATCTTTTTTGACCAGTGTCCTGAAGAAATCCTGTGATGTTTCATGGTGGAGAGGTGATGAAGTCCTGTGATATATGTCGAAGGAGATTCCCATGCGACGGAAAGTCTCTTCAAACATTGCATGATACTTGTCCACGATTTCCTGAGGTGTGACGCCATCTTTCTGAGCTCTTATGGTGATGGCCGCTCCGTGCTCATCACTCCCGCAGACGTACAGAACATCTTTTTTCATCAATCTGAGGAAGCGAACGAAAATATCGGCACTCAGATAAGCGCCTGCGAGGTGGCCGATGTGAAGGGGACCATTGGCATAGGGAAGGGCAGAAGTAACAAGGTATCTTTTCGGTAAACGAACAGCCATAAAAAACCGGTTTCTTTTAAACAGGCACAAAGATACTTTATAGAAATATTTTCCTGAAGGGTTTTTTGAATATTTTATAAAAAATTGATTTTAAAACAATAAGAAAGTCAGACTTTTAAATATATGGATTCATATCGAAGCTGAATTTTAGAAAGAATATTTATGATGTTATAAGTTAATGTAATATGTAAAAAATTGCTTGACAGATGAGATGGCATCGTTTCAATATTTTTATTGGAAGACGGAGGGTTTGTGCGTTTTTTTGCTTTTTGTAAATGTTGCTTTTCCAGACAAAAATATTTGGCAAAATATCGTAACTATTCACCTGAAGATCAGAAAAATTATTTGAATTTGTGGATAGATATCACATATAGAGTTGACAAAGCGGCAATTTTTATCGTGACCAGCAAAATTTCTTTTTTCGTCAAACGTTGTAAATTTTATTTTATTTGGATAATTGCCTATTGTGAACGTTTGTATAAAAATTTAATTTGGGTTTTGATGAGTCATAGAGGAAATACAGTCAATTGGATGTGAATAGTTACTATAGATCGCAATTCTCCCACAATAACGCTAACTTTGTGCGTGCAGATGTTGAAAAGACAGGATATACATATCGTTGCGGTTCATCAACCCAATTTTTTTCCATGGTTAGGTTATTTTGTAAAAATAGCTTTGTCGGACATATTCATCCTGCTTGACGATGTGCAGATCCAATGGCGGGGCTATACCCGAAGGACTAAGATCAGAAGACCGGGAAATGATGGTACACTCGAGTGGTGTCCGGTAATTATCCCATCCGGATATACTTATGCGGACATCAACAAGATACCGTTGGACGGTGGGATGGAATGGCGAGACGCGCTGTGCAGACGGCTGGAGAACAGATATCGGTCGGGGGATGGCTTTGAAGAGTTGTTTCCCCGGGTGCAGGCTTGGCTCGGTAATGACGCTAACAACCTGGCGGCTTTTAACACCTCCATCATCCGTGAGATTATAGACTTGCTGGATATAAAAAAGGAATTGAACCACAGCAGTGAACATATTGTTTCATCCTCAGGGTCGGCGCGAATTGTCAAACTGATGCAATATTTTGGCGGAAATGTGTATTTGAGCGGTCGTGGTGGCAATAAATACCATCGGGAAAACGATTTTATTGAAGCGGGCATAAAAGTGGTTGAAGTGCCCAATCTTCTGACGTCGCCTTTGTTGATGGAGGTCAAGGGGATTAATCCCGAAGCATCCATCCTTGAATGGCTTTTCATGTTGGGAACGGACAGGACAAAAGAGTTTTTTTACAGATATCTTGATACAATTCTATTAGGGTGAAGCGATTGGTGATATTTTTGATGATGGTGGGTGTGATCCAGACGTGTGTTATGGCGCAGCCGTTGGTGACCCTTAAGGAAGCCAATGAAAAGACAAAAAAGGTATTCGACGAAGGCCGTAAATCCGCCATGGTACAGGCTTTTGGGACAGCTAAGGCCAAATATAGGGAAGCCTTGCAGTTGACCCCGGGATTTCAGGATGCCATGATGGAGCTGGCGGGAATTTATTTTTCCCAAAAAAATATGGATTCGAGCATATTTTACCTCAACCGGATATTGACAGTCAATCCCAAACCATCAGCAAGAGTGTATTTTACGCTTGCAACTATTTATTATGACAGGAACGATTATAACGAAGCCATCCCTTTTTACGAAAAATATCTTGAATCGGATGTCAAGAATCCCAAGTCCGTTGAAGATGCAAAGATAAAGCTCGCCAGTAGCCGTTTTGCGCTGGATGCAATGAAAAATCCTTTGCCTTTTGATCCTAAGCCCATCTCCGGACATGTCAATACGGACTATCCTGAATATTTGCCATCAATTAGCGCGGATGGCTCTGTTCTTGTTTTTTCAAGAATGATCGATGGTCAGGAAGACTTGTTTTATTCGAGATGGGATGGGCATGAATGGACCAAAGCTGTACCTTTAAGTGCCATCAATACTGAAAACTATAATGAAGCGGGTCAATGTATCAGCGCTGATGGTCACACCATAGTTTATACAGGCTGCAATATGCCCGGTGGCTTAGGAAGTTGTGATTTGTATATTTCTTATTTGCAAAATGGTAAATGGTCCAAACCCAAAAATATGGGAGCTCCGATCAATACGCCCGGATGGGAGAGCCAGCCCAGCCTGAGTGCTGATGGTCGTACCTTGTATTTTGCCAGTGATCGTTTTGGTGGATACGGGCTTAAAGATATTTGGTATTCTGAGAAAAGTCCTGAAGGTATTTGGTCCACTCCCAAAAACATAGGGGCGCCTATCAATACTTTGAAAAATGATGGCAGCCCGTTTATTCATTCTGACAACAAGACGCTTTATTTCATGTCTGATGGGCATCCGGGCATGGGAGGCACAGATATTTTTCTCTCCCGGCGACAAGATGATGATTCATGGGGAGACCCGGTCAATCTTGGGTATCCAATCAATACCGCGGGAAACGAAGGCGCTCTGATAGTCAATCCGGCCGGAGATATTGCATTTTACACCTCTGTCAAGCCGGACGGAAAGCGGACCAAGGAAGGTTTTGAGGATACAGATATTTATTCCTTTACGCTGGACTCGACATTGCGCCCTTCGCCAGTTTCATTTTTTAAAGCTAAAATCTTGGATTCACTTTCCGGGAAACCGATTGTAGCAAATGTGCAGGTGACCGATATAAGGACAGGTTTACTGTATTTTGACTCGAAGACAGCTGACGATGGTACAGTGCTTATCTGTTTGCCAAAAGATGGATTGTATGGCATTCAGATTGTAGCCGGTGGATATGTTTTTATTTCTGAAGCTGTCGAAATTCCAAATGGAGGGAATGCAGATCATCCTTTCATTGCCGAATATTTGCTTAGGAAGATCGAAGAATCAAAGGGCAGGCCGATAGTTATGAAAAATATTTACTTCGCCAGTGGCAGTGCGGAGTTGTCTCCGGTATCCGATGCCGAATTGAAGGTGTTGGCAGCCATGATATCCGCCAATCCCGGCATAAGGGTACGCATCAATGGCCATACGGATGATGTGGGAAGCATTGAGGACAATTTGCAGCTGTCGTTCAAGAGGGCAAATGCTGTGATAAATCGTTTGATTGAATTTGGTGTGTCTTCAAAAGCCTTGTCTGCCAAGGGATTTGGAGAGTCTGTTCCTGTGGGTGATAATACAACCGAAGTAGGAAGAAAGGCCAATCGCCGCATAGAATTCGAAATCCTGCCATAATAATTCCGGACTTTAAGTGAAATTAGGTCGGGAGAATTAATTTGCATATCATTGTGCGTGAAAAAGGCTTTTCTTAGGCTTAAAGATATCGATTAAAAGGCATCTTGAATGTTTGGGGATTATTATTATACAGAAGAATTTCCGGAGCTGATTTATTTTTCAATGTTGCCGTGGCAGGATTCGACTGAGATTTCTTTGTATGTCGGGGACGAGATTGTCAGAAGGCAAACCGTGGGTCGGGGTTCTCACCAATTGGTCAAGGATGATATTGTGCTAATCGTCAAAATTAATTGGCTAAAGACAGTTCCGGAGCTTATAATCGAAGATCGTGTCATCGAAATCAAGAAAGTGAAAAGAAGTCAACTTGCGGCAAAGCTTGAACAACTCGGTATCAATAATGAAATTAATCCAAAAATACTTCCGGCCGAGCCTTATCATTTTCGCAAGCTTATGTTGCCTTTGTTGTTTGTCCTGATTGGGACTGTATGGCAAATATTCACTATTGGAAAGGGGAAATTCTGGGATGTCCCTGCTATGCTTTTATTTTTCATCGCCTATTATCAATTGTTTGGAGATTTGATCAACAAGGTGTCCGAAAGATTTATGGAAGACAATATGAAATCAACCTATAAAATAGTTTTAGCAGGTGGGACTATGATTTTGTCTCTGGTATTGATCAGTAAAATTTTGAATTGATGCAAAGATTGCTCTTACTTCTATTGTTTGTATTTATACAGTTAAATATTGTTTTGGCTGGGCCCGGAGGCAATATAGCAAAGGATTTTTTTAAAGGGCCTATCGGTAAATTTATTGCCATTCCACTCGTTATTATCTTTTTGCCATGGATTTTTCTTTCAATGTACAGGACTAAAAAAGCTGCATCGGCCGTCAGGAGGAGATTATCGGAAATGGCCAAGGTTCATCCTGTATTGTTTGATGAGATAAGCCTGAAAAACAGAATGACGGACGTATTTACCAGAGTTCACAAGGCGTGGTCCGAACGTAATCTGGATGATTGTGAAGGATATATGACAGAATGGTTCAGACAGAATCAACAGATTGTTTACCTGGATGACTGGGAAAGAAGAGGGATGAGAAATATCTGCAGCATCCGAAATATCAATAAGATCAAACCGATCCATCTGCGGATTGTGGAGAGTGAGGATTTTAATGGTTCGAGAATTGTCTATGCCATCGAAGCAAATATGGAAGATTATCTTGCCAAAATTAAGGATTCGTCGGTCATAGAGGGTAAGAAGGGATTTCGGGACATTGAAACAGTCTGGACGTTGATGCTGGAGGGCAAGACATGGAAGGTGGACAACATCGAGCAGGACGATAAGGTTGACGATTATACAAAGATGGAGAAGTCAATGCATTGATTTTATTATATGAGTTATTTATGCCGGTGTAATATTCCGATAGTAGAGCACAGATTCCGTGCAATATTGCGCAGATTTTGAATTTTCCGACATTATTTCTTACTTTTACCCGCATCACAAAACAAAAAACGAAACGCGCTGCAATATGGCGAATTTATTCAGGAAGAAATCGATACAGACAATATTGGCGGATTCTGCTGCCGGCATGGATGATGGGCATGGGCTTGGCCTCAAGAAAGTACTTGGTGTAAGGGATTTGACGTTGCTTGGCGTTGCAGCTGTCATTGGTGCAGGAATTTTTTCGAGCATCGGCAAGGCAGCCTATGACGGCGGACCGGGTGTTGTGTATCTTTATATTTTTACCGCCATAGCCTGTGGCTTTGCTGCCTTGTGCTATGCTGAATTTGCGTCCACCGTACCTGTGTCAGGCAGTGCATACACATATTCTTATGTCGCATTTGGAGAATTATTTGCCTGGATCATAGGCTGGGATCTGTTGATGGAATATGCCATCGGCAATATTGCGGTTGCCATCAGTTGGAGCGATTATTTTACCAATTTGGTGAATAAAGCCGGACTCCATATTCCCGACTGGCTGACGATGGACTATGTGACTGCTCATGCGGGCTTTGAAAAGGTGAATGCCGCCTTAGCCACCGGTGCCAACATCTCATCCATGGATATTGTGGAATTGTCAAAATATTATGCCTGGACCAATGCTCCTGCTTTGGGGCCTCTTAGACTCATCATTGACTTGCCGGCTATGGCGATAGTTGGTTTGATCACTTACATCGTTTATGTCGGAATCAGGGAATCCAGAATTGCCAGCAATATCATGGTTGGAATTAAGCTTGCCATCATCCTTCTCGTTGTCCTGATCGGTGCCTTTTATGTCAATACAGAAAACTGGTCGCCTTTCACGCCGAATGGATTTGGAGGTATATTGAAGGGTGTATCAGCGGTTTTCTTTGCCTATATCGGTTTTGATGCCATCAGTACAACAGCTGAGGAATGTAAGGATCCTCAACGGGACTTGCCCCGCGGGATGATCTATGCGCTCATCATCTGCACCGTTTTGTACGTTGCCGTATCGTTGGTGCTGACAGGGATGGTGCATTACAGCCGGTTGAATGTCGGTGATCCATTGGCAATGGTTTTTGATGCGGTGGACATGAAGTTTGTCTCGGCTATCGTAGCCGGTAGTGCCATCATCGCTACAGCGAGTGTTTTGCTGGTATTTCAGTTGGGTCAGCCGAGGATATGGATGAGCATGAGTCGGGATGGGCTGCTGCCAAAGATATTCTCACGCATCCACCCTAAATATGGTACACCTTCCTTTTCGACCATATTGACCGGTTTTGTTGTGGCAGTGCCGGCATTGTTCCTCAATCTTGATGTTGTGCTTGCCTTGACCAGCATAGGTACTTTGTTTGCTTTTGTTCTTGTGTGCGGCGGCATCCTTGTACTGCAGCAGAATCCCGATCGGCCGAAGAGCAAATTCCGTGTACCTTATATCAACGGTCAGTGGATATTTCCGATCGGATTGATTGCAGCGATAGTAACCATAGTCATTAATTACCCTTATTATTTTTATGACCTGTTGACCTGGGAAAATTTCCCGATGATTGTCTTTTGGGCGGTTGTTCTGGTGCTTGCGTTCTACACTGTTAGGCGAAAGTTTTCATTGATACCGATACTTGGCCTGGTGAGTTGCTTCTATCTGATGGCTCAGGAAAGTCATACCAACTGGCTGCGCTTCATTATCTGGCTTGTAATAGGCTTGGTGGTGTATTTTATGTACGGTTACACCAATAGTAAACTGGCGAAGGAAGGAAAGTAAAATACGTATTTTTTCATTTCACCTTAGGACCGTTTCATTGGAAATCTTGAACGGTTGAGGCTATTTTATCCTCCAAATTTTTCAAGAATTTCATCGAGTCCTGGATGGTGTGAATTCCTTTTGCCTTTAGAATCAAATTACGCAGGGTTTTCTGCATGGAAAGATTGGGATCCTTGGTAGTTGCCAGTATCTGGAAGATGGTTTTAAAGGTATCAGACTCGTAGTAGGAAGCCTGTGGATTGGATGGAAAGAACAAGCTCAGCTGCTCTCCTTTGATCACACCACGCTCAAATCCCAAGACACGCATCGTCCAGCGCATCCTGAGTCCGTCGGCCAACTCGTTGACTGCATCCGGAATCGGTCCGAATCGGTCTGCCATATCCTTAAGGAATTTCTGTAAGGCATCTTCGTCTTCGATGGCGTCCAATTCGTGGTACAGGGCGAATCTTTCGGTGGTTGATGTGACGTAATTGTTGGGAATCAGCATCTCTCCATCCGTTTCAATCACAACATCGCGCACATGTACTTTCTTGGCATTGATTTCCTCCCGGAAGGTGTCCTTGAACTCTTCTTCCTTCAACTCTCTGATTGCTTCTTCCAGAATCTTTTGGAAGGCATCGTAACCGATTTCGGAGATAAAGCCGCTCTGCTCACCGCCTAACAGGTTGCCACTTCCTCTGATATCGAGGTCGCGCATTGCTATTTCGAATCCACTGCCCAATTCGGAGAATTCGACGATGGTTTTGAGACGCTTCTTTGCCTCGCTTGTCAGGGCAGACATGGGCGGAGCTATAAGGTAACAGTATGCCTTTCGGTTGGAGCGGCCAACCCTTCCCCTTAACTGATGGAGGTCGCTCAATCCGTAATGATGCGCATTGTTGATGATCATAGTATTGGCGTTGGGTATGTCCAGGCCGGTCTCAATGATATTCGTCGATACAAGGACATCGAATTTTCCTTCAATGAAATCAACAAGGGTTTGCTCCAGGAGCTTGCTGTCCATCTGTCCGTGAGCTGCGGCGACGTTGGCATCAGGGACTAATTTGAGTACAAACTCCACCATTTCGCCCAGATTTTTCACCCGGTCATGTACAAAGAAAACCTGACCACCACGGCTCATTTCGTTTTCGATGGCGTCCCGGATGGCCCGTTGTTCGAATGGTCTGATTTCGGTGTATATTGGTTGCCTGTTTAGTGGAGGCGTCCGTATGACTGTAAGATCACGTGCCGCCATGAGGGAAAACTGAAGTGTACGCGGTATGGGCGTTGCAGTCAATGTGAGTGTATCGACATTGACCGTCATAGATCGAATTTTTTCTTTTGCGGCTACGCCAAATTTTTGTTCCTCATCGATAATCAACAAGCCGAGATCCTTAAATGCCACATCCTTGTTCAACAAGGCATGGGTGCCGATGACTAGGTCTGTCTTTCCTGATTTCAAGCCTTCATAGACTTCTTTCTTTTCCTTGGTGGATTTGAAGCGATTGAGGTACTGGACATCGACGCTGAAATCCTTGAGCCTGTTGTTGAATGTATGATAATGCTGGAGTGCCAGGATAGTGGTTGGAACCAACACCGCCACCTGTTTGCCGTCATTGATGGCCTTGAATGCCGCGCGGATGGCGATTTCTGTTTTTCCGAATCCAACGTCTCCACATATCAGCCGGTCCATGGGATAAGGTTTCTCCATATCCTCCTTGACATCCTGGGTTGCCTTAAACTGGTCCGGTGTGTCTTCATACAGGAAGGACGCTTCCAGCTCAGCCTGGAGATAACCATCGGGGGCAAAGGCAAATCCATCACTGGCTTTTCGCTTGGCATATAATTTGATGAGCCCCTCCGCTATATCCTTTACCTTGCGTTTGGTCTTCTGCTTGAGCTGCTTCCAGGAGTCAGAGCCCAATTTGTTGATCATGGGCGGCTCCCCATCTTTACCGACGTATTTGGAGAGTTTATACAATGAGTTGATGCTGACATACAGGATGTCATTGTTTCGATACAATATCCGCACTGCTTCTTGTTTCACGCCGCCGATATCGATGGTTTCCAGACCGGAAAATTTACCAACTCCATGATCGATGTGTGTGACATAATCGCCCGGTTGCAATTCTTTGAGCATCCTCAATGTAACAGCCTGATCGCGTGTATAACCTGATTTTAGGCTGTATTGATGATAACGCTGGAAAAGCTGATGGTCGGTGAGGATCTCTATTTTGCTTTTTTCATCTGTCAGGCCTTCGTGCACGGCGCCAATCACGGGCTGGAAGGCGTTTGGCGCTCCCAGATCATTGAGAATGGCTTCAAGACGCTGGAGCTGCCGTTTGTTTTCACTGAAAAACCAGGTTTTGATCCCTTTTTGGGCATTTTTTTCCAGATGCTCTTTGAGTAATTTGAATTGTTTGTTGATGACTGGATGCGGCTTGGTTTGAAAATGAATTGTATCGAATTTGTGCCGGCCATCGGGTTTTGACAGGTAGAAGATTGAATATTTTTTTAGGCTTTCTTCGAAAACATCCGGAGCTATGAATGCCCTGTCGCGCAGAAATTTCTGTGCCTCGGGTTGCTCTATCAGGGAAGCATTGTGGAGTGCATCTTCCGCCTTGTCATAAGAAGTCTTTATCTTGTCAATTAGAATATTTCGATCTTCAAGGACAATCTGCCATCTTGTGTCCATCAAATCCAGCAAACCTATTCTGTCTTCAGATTCGAATTTGACATTGGCATTAGGCAGGATATTCAGGAAATTGACATTTTTGACTGATAATTGGGTATTGGTATCAAATATTCTGATACTCTCTACCTTGTCGTCATCCATCTCTATCCTGTATGGTTGGCTGTTGCCAAAGGAAAAAATGTCCACAATGGCGCCGCGCAGGGAAAATTGGCCCGGTTCATATACGAAGTCAACGCGTTCAAACCCATATCCAATCAGGATATTCATCACAAAATCCTGGTCGAAAAGCTCGCCTTCAGTGACCGTTATTTTGTCTTTCTCCAGTTCAGCAGGCTTAATGATCTTTTCAAAGATAGCCTCCGGATAGGTGACTACGATCAAGGGTGTTTTAGAAGAAGAAATGGCGGAAGAAACTTCGGATTTGCGCAAAACATTTGCCGCATTGATCTCGTCAAAGCGACCCGGACGCTTGAAAGAATCGGTCAAAAGGTGCACCGGGCCGGACTTGAATGTCAGGAATGTATCGTAAAGGTAGGCTGCACGGTCCTTATCATCAGCGACAAAGAGGAAAGGGCGTGGTTTTTTGCGATATGCCGATGCTATATACACTACGGGTCCGCTTCCGCTCAAGCCTTCGATATAATAATTTTTGGAATCTTCGCCTTCCGGCCATGCAGGATTGGCTGAACCAAACCTGTCAATAATTTCATCTATGGTTTCCACGGTGCAAAAGTAAAAAAATGACTGCTTATCAATCCCTAAGTTTTACTCAAGTTTTTACGGAGGTTTTCGCAGAATTCCTTTCGGTGACTTCAGTTTTTTGTTATGCACTATTTCACATATACTCTTACAGCAGATTTGTAATAAATGCATTTTTCCTTTTACCTGCTGATGTTTAAAGTCCGGGCAAACTATTGGACAGATAGTCTGTAAACTTTGGTTTCATGCGGAGCAATAGATACTTTCATTTTCTTTTTGACAGGCAATCGTTCCTTTGTCCATACATCAAAGGCAAATTTCATATCAGGAAATTCGGAAAATATCTTTTCCGCTGAAATTGCCATTGTTGTATCCGATGCATTCAGGATGCCCACTGCTATATCTCCGCCTGCCAGCGGCTTCATGAAGATATGCCATATATCATCAATGATGTAGCGCACTGCCTGAGTTCCCAGCATATCCTGGTCTATGGCTATGATGTCCTTGTTGGTTAGAATTCTTTTGGTTGCAGTATTCATGTTGCGGATATCGCAGGAAATCATGAGTGGTGCCGCCATTAGGCACCAAAGGCTCATTTGGCTTTGATATTCGATGTCGGAACAGCCTGTGCCTCCGAGATCTCCGGAGGGGCCTTTCCGTCCATTAAGGCCCACAACGAGCATATCCGGATCATTCCAGCCGCCAGGACCTGCATATTTATTGAGACTTGCATTCACATTCATGATGTCGAATATTCCTGCGCCGAGATGATGCAGGTCATTCGGAGTATTGGGCTTGGTTGTACTGCGCCATTTATCCCGGACATCGGCAGTAGTGCGCCATAATTGACCACCTGCTTTTCCAGCCCAAAGCCATGGTTGGCGGTCTCCCCATTCACAGATGCCGAAGATGATTTCACGTCCGCAAGATTCAAGAGCCTTGGCCATTTTTTCATACCTTTCGATGGCTGTTTCGCGGTCTGAAGGCGCATTGCAATAATCATATTTGAGGTAATCGATGCCCCATTGGGCAAAGGTGTGTGCATCCTGCTCCTCGAAATGCAGGCTGCCTGTATAGCCTGCACAGGTCAATTGTGCAGCATCCGAATAAATGCCGAGCTTTAATCCTTTACTATGCACATATTCACACAATGCCTTCATGCCTGATGGATACTTGACCGGATCGGGAATCAGATTGTTTCTGCTGTCCCGGCCTCCCTGCCAGGCGTCGTCAATGAAGATATGATCAAAACCAAGTTCTCTCAGCCCCGTGGATACCAAGGCATCTGCGATGGAGCGAACATCGTTTTCGGTAAGCTCGTCCTTGAAATAATTCCAGGTCATGAAGCCCATGGGTGGAGTGGGAGAGGCGACTCTTTGACCGGAAGTGCCGAAGATGAGAGAAAACAGTAGTATCGTCGAAAGCAAATATTTCATCATGGATATTGTGATTGTAACATCGTGTCAAGATAAACAGATTATTTGATATTCGGGGCAATTGGCAATTCGCAATTTTTACAAAACATAGTAAGTGGTTTATAAAAAAAAGAGGCCGACATTTGCCGGCCTCTTCTAATATATTTTGGGAATTATGATTACATCATTCCGCCCATTCCGCCCATTGCAGCAGCATGGTCATGTCCTGCGTCTTCTTTCGGCTTGTCGTTGATGACACACTCGGTAGTCAGGATCATTCCGGCGATAGATGCCGCATTTTCGATTGCTACCCTTGTCACCTTTGTAGGATCGATGACACCGGCTTGCTTAAGGTCTTCGTACTTGTCGGTACGCGCATTATAGCCATAGCTTCCTTTGCCTTCGATTACTTTTTGAAGCACAACAGATCCTTCCATTCCGGCATTCTCTACGATGGTGCGCAATGGAGATTCTAATGCTTTTCTTACGATTTGGATACCGATGGTCTCATCTTCATGATCACCCTTCAGATCCTTGATCGCATCAAGTGCCCTGACCAAGGCAACTCCGCCACCTGCAACAATACCTTCTTCAACAGCAGCTCTTGTAGCATGCAATGCATCGTCAACACGGTCTTTCTTTTCCTTCATTTCCACTTCTGTTGGAGCGCCTACATAAAGAACTGCAACTCCACCGGACAACTTGGCAAGACGCTCCTGAAGCTTCTCCCTGTCATAATCGGAAGTAGTGATCTCGATTTGCTGCTTGATGGAGTTGATGCGAACCTGAATTTCATCCTGAGTACCTGCACCGCCAATAATGGTTGTATTGTCCTTATCTACAGTGATTTTCTCAGCAGTACCCAGATGCTCGATTTCGACATTTTCCAATTTGTATCCTTGCTCTTCAGAGATAACTGTTCCTCCTGTCAAAATGGCAATATCCTCCAACATAGCTTTTCTTCTGTCGCCAAAGCCCGGAGCCTTGACAGCGACTATCTTGAGGTTGGCACGTAATCTGTTTACAACGAGAATGCCCAGAGCCTGACTGTCTATGTCCTCTGCAATGATCAGCAAAGGCCTGCCTGATTGCATGGTCTTTTCAAGTACAGGTACGATGTCCTGCATATTGGAGATCTTCTTATCGTGGATCAGGATGTATGGATGTTCATATTCAACCAACATTTTATCCGGATTGTTGATGAAGTATGCAGACAGGTATCCACGGTCGAATTGCATACCTTCTACCACATCGACATAAGTATCTGTGCCTTTAGCTTCTTCAACTGTTATGACGCCATCCTTGGAAACTTTCTTCATAGCATCTGCAATCAAAGTACCAATTTGCTCGTCATTGTTGGCTGAAATAGACCCAACTTGTTGAATTTTGTTGAAATCGTCACCGATTACTTCAGACTGTTTGTGGAGGTCATCTATAACCACTTTAACCGCCTTGTCGATACCTCTTTTCAGGTCCATTGGGTTAGCACCTGCGGTAACGTTTTTCATACCAGCGGCGACCATTGCCTGAGCAAGTACGGTTGCTGTAGTCGTTCCGTCACCGGCAGCATCAGCGGTTTTGGAAGCAACTTCCTTCACCATTTGAGCGCCCATGTTCTGAACCGGATTTTCCAATTCGATTTCTTTTGCTACAGTGACACCGTCCTTGGTAACTGTCGGTGCGCCGAAGCTTTTTTGAATAACTACATTACGTCCTTTAGGACCAAGTGTTACCTTAACTGCGTTGGCCAATGCATCTACACCGGCTTTTAATTCGTTGCGCGCTGCGCTATCGAAACTAATTTCTTTAGCCATAATAATTTAGATTTTTATTTTAAGTTGAGTAAATAGAATTTAAAATCAATTACAAAATCACCAGGATGTCGTCTTCACGCATGATCAGATAATCTTCACCTTGATAGTTCAAATCCTGACCTGCATACTTCCCATAAAGAACTATATCCCCTACCTGTACGGTCATGAGATTGCCATCTTTGCCCGGGCCAACTGCTATCACTTCACCTCTTTGCGGCTTCTCCTTTGCCGTATCCGGGATGATGATACCGCCTTTCGTCTTTTCTTCAGCAGGAGCAGGCTTTACTACTACTCTGTCGTTAATTGGTTTCATTTCTATATTCTATTTAATTTTTACAAAAATATTTTTCGCTTACCCTTAAGCATAAACCATGCCAATGGAATGAGATGTGACAATTTTTCATATTCCTTGTCATTGTGTCAGTTGTTGTATATTCTCAATGACATGTATCGTTTTTGTTTTAGAATGATTATTTTGTAGCTATTCACGTCAAATTGTCTTGGACTTTCTATAAGCTCATTGCTGTTTAGTGTGAAAAATATGTTTTGCGTCGCCACTTTAAGAGTTTTGGCTACTCCGTTTGAACACTTCACTGTTTGAATTAATCCAGCCAAATGCCTGTCAAACAGACGTAAGTTGATCAAACTTTCAAACTCTTTCGCTGTTCAGGCTTTCATTAATTCCAATTCACAAAACGATATCGAGTTTAGGCCGGGAATTTATTTTTAACCACTAAATTTCGTTACCTTAAATGCTTTTCGCACTTTGAATTTCCCCGGACGGCCGGGACAGGTGTGGTAGAAAAAATAGAGAACCAGCACCCATTCCTATCAGATCTATAGTTACCTTCATACTTCGTAACAGATGAATAGTTACAATTATTTATCGTTATTAAGGTATGTTCTTACGGGAATTTGCATATCTTAGTAATTGAATGTACCGCCAATGTACTCTGCTTGGATTGATTACTTTCAATATTGAAAAGGAGCAGTTGCATTCGACAAAGTTGTTTTTTGTAAAATTTGAATATTTTTAGATGCGTCTAAATATTTTTCTCTCAAGCATTATTTCACTTCTCATAGTGGCCTGTAACAGTTCGGTTAAAATCCGTACGGGCGAAGAAGCCTTTGATGCCGGCCAATATTCGATTGCGGTGAAAATGCTGACGGAGGAATTGGAGAAGACTGAGAACCCGACAATGAAGGCCGAAAAGGCTTTCCTGATGGGCAAGGCTTATGAAATGATGAATGACCCTGACAACGCACTTGTCTGGTTCAGAAAAGGCGTTGAAGGCAACGACTCACCGACACGTCAGGTGTATCTTGCCTATGCACTGAAGAATACCGGTCGATATGCTGAAGCAATGCAGGTCTTTAGTGAACTCGGCAAGCAATTGAATGACCCGAATCGCTTCAGGCCTGAAATGGTATCATTGAACAATGCTTATCAGTGGCAAAAGGATGCCGATACCGATCCCTTCAGGCTGACTTTAAGCCCATTTAATAGTTCGGATGCTGATTATTCGCCGATAATCAGAAATGATGGCAAGATCGTTTTTACTTCTGACCGGAAATTGGATGAGACAAGCGATACGTATAAGTGGACAGGCAGAGGATTCAGTGATATCTTCGTTGCTGACTCCAATGGCGGTGAGGCTTTTCCATTACAGGGGCTTGTCAACACGGCAGACAATGAAGGATTGCTTGTTTATTCCCAGGTGGGCGATGAAATGGCATTTTGCCGCTGCTTTGATAGGGTGGGAGGCAATTCCTTTTGCAAGATCCTGATATCGAAGTATGTTGACGGGAACTGGACTGATCCACAGGTATTGCCTTTTGTCAATGACAGCATGAATTACCTTAGTCCCTGCTTTGGTCGTGACAGTAATCTGCTGTTTTTTGCTGCCAATGATCCGCAGCTTAATTCCGGATTCGATATATATTATGCGCAACGGCACAATGGCGTATGGCAAGATCCGGTTCGCCTTCCTTCCATCATCAATACGGAATATGATGAAAAATACATCACTTTCGATCTGGATACGATGTATTTTGCTTCCAATAGGCCAAGCGGCATGGGAGGTCTCGATATCTACAAAACTTATGTGGCGCGGGGCAGTTGGATGCCTCCCATCAATATGAAGGCCCCTGTCAATTCTCCTTATGATGACTTTTCGATGTTTTTTGATAAGGATGATAGCGGTGATGATAGGGTCTTGGCACGAGGTTTTATCACTTCCAACAGACCGGGCGGGAAGGGCAAAGATGACATTTATCGCTTTACAAAAATCAGGCTTAAAGAAAGCAAACTTGTCATAGATACACCAGTCATCGATGATAAGAGTATATTGGTCAAGCTTAATGTCTTTGTCCGGGGACATAATGTGGCAGATGGGAAGTTAGCGTCAGGAACTACCGAACTGTCATCCGCATCTGTGACAATAAAATCCGGAGGCATGGACACAACCGTTCTTGCTGATAAATACGGTAAATCCTCCATATTGATTAAAGTAATTGACCGGATGGTCTTCACGGCCTCCAAGGAAGGATATCTCACTTCTTCCAAAACCATTGATCGCAGTGTGATACGGATCGACAGCACGAAGCGTATTCAGGAGTTTAACATGGTGATGAATCTTTACCCTGTTCTGTACGATCAGGAAATTGTAATCAAGGATATATTTTATGATTTGGATAAGTACGATATCAGAAAGGATGCGATAGGCTCCCTGGATGAGTTGTTGTCCATATTGAGACTGAATCCTTCTTTTAAGATCCGGATAAATTCCCATACGGATTGCCGGGGCAGTGATGCCTACAATATGACATTATCAGCCAAGCGGGCAAAGTCGGTCGTGGACTATCTTACCGCCAATGGAATCAACCGCAATCGGCTTTCTTCACGAGGATTCGGAGAGACAATGCCACTGGCGAAATGCCTGTGTGAAAAGTGTACCGAGGAAGAGCATCAGCTCAACAGGCGGACGACGTTTCAGCTTGTCAAGTGATTTTTGATCAATCGAGGATGCATGACCCGGTGATGATTATATTTGAGAAACGTGTGTAAGCGCCAATTGGGCTCTTTATTTTATTATATAAGTAAATGTAAATAAGCGCAATACATATAATGCATAAATATAGTCAATGTGCGTATTTTGCTTGCCAAATTTTTTCCTTACCTTCATTCCAAACATTTCAACAAAGTGGAGCAAGACAGGAATTTTATTTGTTTTAGATGGTTATCCGTAACTATGTTTAGGAATTTTAATGCTGTGACTGTGGCCTGATGGTGGATTATTATAAAATATTGGGCCTGCCTGCCGTTGCATCAGCAGCAGATGTGAAAAAAGCTTATCACAAGCTTGCCCTCAGATACCATCCGGATAAAAACCCGAACGACTCCGGGGCTGAATCAATTTTCAAACAGATTACCGAAGCCTATAATTTTCTTTCAAATCCTGCAGACAAATTGCTTTATGATATGCAATATACCGTACAGCAGCAAAGTCATGCTTCCAAGCTCCAGGAAGAACAAAAACGTCAGGAAGAGAAAAAACAACAGGTTACTCCAAAAGCCATGCTAGCCATCTTTCAGAATTTGAGAAAAGAAGTTGGACGTGCAGATCCCGGCAAAATAGATCCGGGACGGTATTATGTTTCCATCAATAATCTCTTATCTATTGCCAATATTGATCATTTCATATCGCAGGGAGATACGTCCACCAACTGCAATATTGTCATGGAAGCGATGGCTTGTTGTGGGCCGCTTCCCTATTTTTTTATCAATAGGCTCATTCCTCGGTTTGTCAAGCTCGCCGGAACTGACAATGAGACGATTGTGAAGATATATGGATTCGACCGGAAACATCGCATGCGTGAAAAATGGAAGCGAAACAGTCCATTTGTTGTGATTATAGGGTATGCCATATTCATGTTTTTATTGTTTTGGAAGGGTTGTTAGAATCTGGCTAAAAGCTAATTTTGACTTATTTTTTTGAAATTGAAATCGTATTTTTTGTTGATCAATGCTGTCTCAATGGTTTGTGTCGGGGTTTATTTGATAATCAATTTTTTGTAAGGCAAGCAAATTATTGTGGCGTGCATCACAAATTGCTCGGATTATCAAGCGCAAATATATTGACGGATGTGGCGGTAAACAGCAAAGCCACAAACAAGGTAGCTAACATCCAGATCGTTAATCCTATACTCGAAGACAAGTGCAAAATGTTATGCACAAATTATTGTTAACGAAACGTCCTGACTGTTAAACAATATTTACATTTACACCTAATAGTTGATTATATCTATGAATTATTTCCGATTATTAGCACTTTGCCTTGTTCCAGTTTTTGCCTTCAGTCAGCCGGCTTCCTCGGGATGTGACGGTAAAAGATATGTTGAATATGTCTTTCCCGATTATGAGGTTACTTCTATGAAGTATGCCAGACCGATACCGGAGAACTTTGACCTTTACCTCGATGTATATCAACCCAAAGGCGATCAGTTGGAAAATAGGCCAATGATCCTTTTTGTGCATGGGGGAGGCTTTGTATCAGGCAGTAAGGCGGATATGGCGAGCTTTTGTGTTGATTATGTGAAGCGTGGTTTTGTGACAGCATCCATTGATTATCGGTTGATGTTTGGGATTCCCGACCAGGCGGGTTTTATACGTGGCGTTGTCAAAGCGATGAATGACTTCAAGGCAGCCTATCGGTTCTTCAAGGTTGACGCCTCAGGGGCCAATCAATTCAGAGTCGATACGACAAAAATGATGGTCGGCGGATATTCTGCAGGCGCAGTGACCGTACTGCATTCGGCATATCTTGACTCAGGAGATTATATTCCGCCATTTATCCTCAACGAAATCAATGCTCAGGGCGGTTTGAAGGGCAACACCGGGGACGCGGTAAATCTGTCTCATAGAGAGGATGACATTTTGGGAGTATTTAACTACGCCGGGGCAACCTTTACCAAAGATCTCTTTGATGAGGGTGAACCGTTCTTGATGAGTTATCACGGAGATATTGACAACACGGTTCCGATAGATTCGGCAGACTTTTTTGGTTTTGCGACTGCTTATGGATCAAGAGTACTGAATCCCAAGGCCGCCGAAAAGGGCATTGCCCAAACCCTGGAAGTAGTGCCGGGAGCAGGCCACACCGAGATATTTACCGATCCGAACTCGTGGCCTTACCTGTTCGAATTTATTGACAAGGCAAAAGATATCTATTATCCTCATATCTGCGGAACACCTGCAAGTGCGGTGACCTTGACCGATGAGATTCCGGCAAGTGCCTTTCCCAATCCTTCTTCATCAACAATCACAATCAGATTTGACCGGCATGTGGATGCTGTAACAATCTATGACCGATATGGCAGAATGGTGAGCACCTACGTGCCTGCAAGTCAGGATATCGAGGTGGACAGGCACGGACTGATGCCGGGTTTGTATTTTGCTGTGCCGGTGATTGGTGGCAAGCATTACAAGGCGGTCAAGATTGAGTTCTATTGATTGAGAAGCAGATAACCGGCTGCATTTTCAAATTGAGGTTTTTGGATAGAGCTAAGCCTGCCATTTAGTTGATAAATGATGATCTTATACGTGATATCTTGCTGACTTCCTATGACGATGATGGGTGTACCGGCGTTGTAACATTCCGGCCCGCACACATTCAGTGCTTTGATGGTTGCTATGGATGCATCGATAGGAAATTTTTTACCGTCTATATTAAGTTGGAATCCCATCGTATCCAGTGCAATCAGGGCTTTATCATCCTTGGAGGAAATATTCACGTCAAATGGAATCAATTTGGAATATGGCGTAATATCTAACTGGTTTTGTTCCTTTGCATAGAAGTACTCAAACCGCTCCGTTTCTGTAGTTTCAGTAACAGACGCATTGATGGTACGGAGGAATTGGTGGCTGTCCATTCTATAGGAAAAATCTGAATAAACTGAAGTATCAGCAGTATTTCCCCTTTTCTCATCTGCGCCCTCTTTTCCCATTATCTTTTGCTGCCTAATCAGGATTGAATCTGCAAGATCATCCCAACCTTTTATGCCCAGCCCTTTCATCGATTCAGCGCCATGATTCTGTAACAGATAATCAATGATGGAATTCAATTCCGTTGCGATCCGGTCATTTACCCTGTAATCATCGATATTCCCTTTCTTATAGTTAGCCAGAATTTGATTTTTATTGATCAATGACTCTATTCTATTTCGCTGGCTTTGTTGGCTAATGTGATTAAAACTCCATGGTCCGAAGCTGACAAAAAGGAAAAGTGCTGACAAGGATACCGGGATAACTATGATGTTATCTTTTTTAGAAATCAGGAAATAGACCGATATTGATGTCAGCCATAAGGTTAGGATAGCAACCACATATCTGTTGATCGTAAATCCATATTGTCCCACTCTTGTCCATATACTGACATGCAGCAGGAGGATCAGTGGCATTAGAGCGATGAAGAATGTCCTGGAATATATCCTTACCCATTTTTTGTCCGATGAATTCCTGATCGGGTATATCAACAGGAAGCCGAGTATGCCGGAGATGGAAAACAAAAGGACAAGATAGGCTATCCAACCTTTCGGCAATGACCATAATACAATGATTTTTATTGAAAATGCATACAGGATGATTGCGTATAATGCCATCAATGGAATCAGTACAAATTGCGTGAATACTTTTAAGGAAAGCGGATATTGAAATTCCGTACCCGGATCATCAGGGGATGTCTTTATCCCGGCCAGCACGAAAAATGTATTGTAAACGACCAATGCCACAATCAGTAGGTCCATATATACATTATTGGATATGTGGACTCCAAATAAATTGTTCAATGCAGCTATTGCCGCTATGACACCAAGATAAAGTACCAAAGTGAAGAATAATGAGGCGATGGTTCGTAGTAGCAGATTGGTATTGAAGCGCCAGAAATCATTGACACTGCTGTATCTATGATATGCACTTATCGATATCAACCCATGGAAAGCAAGAAATAATGCCATCGTCCGGTAAAATTGCTTTCCGGCTCTAAGGTCATAACCCATATAATACATACCAACCGTAAGGAGAATGACCAGCAATCCGACTGTAAAATGCTTGACCCTTTGATTTTGCCGGGTGATATGGATATGCAGTGCGATGAAGGCAGGCAGACACAAACCCAGACATATCAGGATTCTGGTAAGGGCGAAGGAATCATGGCTCGACAGGCTGTTTTCAGCTTCTACCTGATATATCCAAAGCACAGCCAATATTAATGCAGTGGAGACAACAAGGAAATATTTGCTGAATATTGACCTGAATATTTCAGGCCATTGTTTGAGTGCTGACAGTCGAAAACGAAAGTTCGGCATAATACAGCTGTTTTGAATTGTGAATTGAATTTTGTCGGGATAAATTTAATTCAATCTTTTCACAATAGGCATTATTTTACACCTTGCGTTTTGAGTTATCAGGCGAATTGTGAAAGTATTTTGATTTTGGCTGCCATTTCTTTTCCAAGGACTTTATATCGGACCTTGAAAGGCAAGAATAAAGTATTATCCTGTATATTGTCAGGACTGACTATTTTTGTCCTCTTGATCTCATTTTAAAACCATCTGATGACCATCGTCCAAAAAGTGAAGTCCCTCTTTATCAATGCCTATTCCGGCATTAAGAGAGAAGTCTGGTTGTTGTCGCTGATCATGCTGATCAACAGGTCTGGCGCGATGGTCTTTCCATTTCTCAGTATCTATCTTACCCGGCATCTTGGATTTTCAGAGATTCAGGCGGGCTGGGTGTTGTCGGCTTATGGTGTGGGCTCGATGGTCGGTACATTGACCGGCGGATGGCTGACTGACAAATATGGTAGCTTCAGGACACAATTCGGTTCTCTTGTTCTAAGTGGCATAGGCTGGTTAGTGTTGGCACATATTACCGAATACCATCACCTGCTGATGTTGGCTTTTCTACAAAGTTCTGTTGGCGATATCTTCAGACCGGCCAACAACAGCTCGATCACCATGTTTACGGATATCAGGAATCGTACGAAATCATTTTCACTCAACCGGATGGCTATGAATCTGGGTTATTCCATAGGCCCGGCCATTGGTGGTATATTTGCCACCATCTCCTATACCTTACTTTTCTGGGGCGACGGATTGTCCTGTATCTTTTCATCCATTGTATTTTTTATTATTTTCAGAAAGTATTTTGCCGAAAATAAGAGCGAAACGGAACAGCCCTCAAAAGCGGCTGAAATGGGTGAATCCACAGGTCCCATGAAAGATTCGCTTTTTCTTGTTTTTGTGATATGCATCATCCTTTTTGCCACAGTATTCTTTCAAATTCTCTTTACCTTGCCTGTCTATTATGCACAGCACTACAAAATCAGCGAGGCGCACATCGGTACTTTACTGGCTGTGAACGGCCTTTTTGTGTTTGTTTCGGAGATGGCATTTGTACATTACGTTGGTAATCGGATTGCGAATCACAAGCTCATTATTGCCGGAGTTCTTGCTACCGGATTATCCTTCATAATGCTCAACTGGGTGCATCACTCCATTTGGTTGATCGTGGCTATGATTGTGCTCAGTATTGCGGAGATTCTGTCCATGCCGTTCATGCAGACTTACGTTGCCAATCGGGCAACACAAAACAATATCGGTCGATATCTTGCCCTGTATTCATTTGCGTTCAGTGTTTCCTTCATTTTTGCTCCTCCACTCGGCATGTGGACAATCAAAAATTTTGGTTTTCAGACACTATGGAATGGTTGTATGGCCGTCGCTGCTATAGATACGGTTTTTATATACTTTGTATTTAAGGCAGATCGTTATCGGTAGGCGTTCCTAAACTCTCACACCAAGTTTAATGTTAAAAAAAACTTGCAAAACTGATAACTTTTGAGTTGGCTTTGAGGTAACTATTCACGTCAAGTAGCTTTGGATCTTCTATAAGCTTATAAATATCTAAAGTTTAGGCGTTGGTAACTATAGTATAGTCAATATTATATGAATTATTAAATATTTATATATGCCTAATTAATATACTGATTATAAATAGTTTATGCCACTATTTACATTTTCTAATAATATTCTAACAGTAATTTCTCTTGAACCGACCCTACTGCCTCAACCAGAGGCACTTCGGTATTTTGAAATGCTGAAATATCAAACGACGTGGCACAAACACTATCTTACAAGATTCCTCAATTAAACCGTTACTCAGAAACTTCAGTTACAAGGAGAGTCCAAAGATATCCTGGCGAAAATTTAAAAGAACCCTTTATCTTTATTCGTTTTGGATAAGCCCGAAACTTCACTTAAAAAAACAATGGCTACCGAAATTACTTCCGCTACGTGGGCGTACGTCATTTCGATAGCCATGCCTGTTTACTTTCAGGAGAAAATAATTGATTTGTCTTTTCGAAGACTATTCGATTAGTTTACCTTTTTCTTCAGATATTTACCGAGTATCTTTCCTGCTTTGGCATAGGATTCTTCAATTCGTTGTCCGGTATCGAAATCAAATCCAAATGCATCGCGCCCGGAAATATAGTCGATGCTTAAAGCGGCCAATTCCTTACCGGACTTGTCGGTAAAGTGCACGATAACACTAATAAAGGCATTTTGGCGCACTATTCCGGCATTGTATCCGGGCTCTGTAAACACTGTCTCTAATGTCATGGTGTAATCCGACTTGTTGTTCTGGTCGAAATCAATACCCTTGCAATATTCGTTCAGAAGAAGCTCAAATTTTGGTTCGAACCGTTCAGAACGGTCTGCAATCCATTTTCTGGCCCATTCATCACCACGGCCGTTCTCCTTTTCATTCAACTCTTTGGTTCTTTTGGCGACATACTCATTGCCGTCCTTTATTGTACCAACAGCCATCTTATCGTACTTATACGCGAGTGTGACCTCTTTTACACCCTTCAGAAAATCGACATTGCCATCCGCTTTTACCTTTTGACCGATGGCCGGTGAAATGAGGATAAAAGACAGCATCATTGTCAACAAAAATGAATTTTTCATAAGCATTTTTTTTAGTTAATAGGTTTTCAATCTTTAAAGATAAAAGAATTATTTGAATTGTTGTGTTAAATTATCCACAGATGTCATTCTGAATTCCGACTTTTTAAAAATTGCGTAACTTGCAACATAAAAATTTTGGAATAAATGGAATTACAGGATACAGAATTTGCGAGAGCCATCCGACAAGGGATTCCTGCTGCATTGCCTCAGCCTGTGCGCCGGGATGCATCGGTCGCTCATGCGCCCGTTAGAAATCTGAAAGGTGTATTGACCCCGGAAGAAAGAAAGCTTGCCATAGCCAACGCTTTGCGGTATTTCAAACCGGAATGGCATCCGATTCTTGCACCTGAATTTGCTGAAGAATTGGACACTTACGGTAGGATATACATGTATCGATTCAGACCTCTATATCAGATGAAGGCCAGGCCGGTAGAGGATTATCCTGCGAGATCACATCAAGCAGCTGCTATCATGCTTATGATTCAGAATAACCTGGATTATAAGGTAGCCAAATATCCACATGAGTTGATCACCTATGGCGGTAATGGAGCAGTCTTCCAGAACTGGGCTCAATACTTGCTTACCATGAAATATCTGTCGGAAATGACGGATGAACAGACCCTCGTACTATACTCCGGCCATCCAATGGGCCTGTTTCCAAGCCACGGCGAAGCGCCACGAGTAGTGGTCACCAACGGTATGATGATACCCAATCATTCGGGCAAGAATGACTGGAATAAGTATAACGCTCTCGGAGTGACACAATACGGACAGATGACGGCCGGTTCCTTTATGTATATTGGTCCTCAGGGTATCGTACATGGGACGACCATTACGCTGCTTAATGCCGGACGGCTGATGAATCTTGGCGATACACTGCGAGGAAAGGTTTTTGTGACCTCAGGTTTGGGTGGTATGTCCGGTGCTCAGGCCCTTGCCGGCATCATTACTCATGCGGTTACCTTGTTAGCCGAAACGGATGGAGATGCTATACGTCAGCGTACCGATGATGGTTATATCCTGAAGAACAATATCTATTCCGATTTGGAGGCTTGTGTGGCAAAAATGCAGTCGGCACGCGCATCAGGTGAGGTCATCACTTTGGTGTACCATGGAAATGTGGTGGATTTGTGGGAATATTTCGTAAGTCAAAATATCGATATCGAACTGGGATCCGATCAGACATCGTTGCACAATATTGATGATCTGGGTTATACACCTGTTGGCTATACTTTTGAAGAGGCCAAGGCATTGATGCTCAGTGATCACAAGAAGTTTCGGGAGGCGGTTTCGGCCTCTTTGGTGCGGCATGTAGCTGCCATCAATGCTCTCCATGACAGGGGAATGTATTTTTGGGACTATGGCAATGCCTTTCTGAAAGAAGCCGGAGAAGCGGGTGCCGATGTATTTGATCAGGCAAAAAAAAGCGGATATCGCTACCCGTCCTATGTTGAGGATATCATGGGGCCACTGTGTTTTGATTTCGGATTCGGCCCATTCAGGTGGGTATGCACCAGTGGGCTGCAGGAAGACCTTGATACGAGCGACCGCATCGCCGGAGATGTCATTTCCTCCCTGATGAAGACATCGCCTGAGGATATCATGCCACAACTACGGGACAATCTTCAGTGGATCCGCAATGCCAAGGAGCAAATTCCGGTCGTCGGCTCCAAATCCCGGATTCTATATGCTGATGCAGAAGGCAGAATTGCCATTGCCCGCGCATTCAACGATGCGATACGTTCAGGCGAACTGAAAGGTCCTGTCGTACTTGGCCGTGACCATCATGATGTCTCTGGAACTGATTCACCGTATCGTGAGACATCCAATATCTATGATGGTTCGTCATTTACAGCGGATATGGCGGTACATAATGTAATTGGCGACAGTTTTCGTGGAGCAACCTGGGTGTCGCTGCATAATGGAGGCGGGGTAGGCTGGGGTGAAGTCATCAATGGCGGTTTTGGCATGGTGCTGGATGGAAGCCCAGAAGCAGAACGCCGCCTTGCCATGATGCTGCACTGGGATGTGTATAATGGCATTGCACGGCGCTCCTGGGCACGCAATCCACACGCCATGAGAACGATTCAGCGTGTCAGGGACCTTTATCCCGAAATGGTCATCACTGAGGTCAATATAGTGGATAACGAGGTTCTGGATAGATTGTAAAATAATGGATAGGATGCCTGTCCCGGTGTTCAAAATTAAATTGCTAGCTATGAGAATTCTTACTTTTTTTGTCTTGGGTCTCACATCGCTGTTCCTGCAGTCAGGGTGCAGTACCCAATCCCAATCAAGTGGTAATCAACTTGAACAGTATTTTACTTATGGTGATTCTATCGAATCTGCCGGCGTGAAGATGATTCCCATCCATACGCCCTATGGTGACTTTAGGGTGTGGACCAAACGATTCGGCACCAATCCGCGTGTAAAGGTTCTCTTGTTGCATGGAGGACCTGCGATGACGCATGAATATATGGAATGCTTCGAGACCTTCTTTCAGCGTCAGGGCTTCGAATTGTACGAATATGACCAGTTGGGTTCCCTCTACAGCGATCAGCCAAAGAATGACAGTTTGTGGACAATTGATCGATTTGTGGATGAGGTGGATCAGGTCAGGCAAGCCATTGGCGCGGACAGCAGCAACTTTTATTTGATCGGAAATTCCTGGGGCGGTATTCTAGCCATGGAATATGCACTCAAGCATCAAGATCATCTCAAAGGAATGGTAGTGGCCAATATGATGGCCAGCATTCCTGAGTATGTACAATATTTCAATAATACATTGGCACCCACGATCGATCCAAAAGCTCTGGCGCAAATCAAAGCGCTGGAGGCCGCAAAGGATTACGCCAATCCACGTTATGAGGAATTGTTGCAGGAGCATTATTATAACCAGCACCTTTGCCGCCTGCCTGAGTGGCCTGAGCCGGTGACTCGTTCCTTCATTCATGCCAATAATCATATCTACGTGTTGATGCAAGGCCCAAGCGAAATGGGCATTCCACCGGAAGCCAGACTGTACGGATGGGATATCAAGTCAAGGTTGAAGGAGATTTCTGTTCCGACCCTAATGGTTGGGGCACGGTATGATACCATGGATCCAAAGGCGATGGAAGAGCAAAGCAAATTGGTCCGGAATGGACGATATCTTTATTGCCCGAATGGCAGCCATCTGGCTATGTGGGATGATCAAAAGGTATTTATGGACGGTGTGATCCGATTTGTCCGGGATGTCAATGATGGTAAAATGTAAAACATTTGCCGGATCCATTGTTTAAAGCAATGATCGTAGGTTAAAATTGATTGAGGTGACTTGTTCTATATCATTTTTGCATCGCTTGAATATCAGATATCTGATTCCTGTATGCTTTGTTTTACTGTCCTTTACAGGATGCAGTCAAAGCCTTGTTTCTGGACATATTGACATGGATAATGCCGATATCAAGCCGGTTGTGTATTTGCTTGAGCCATCCGGATTCAGTTCATTGGTGTCTTCCTATGAATGCAAGGTTGTCGATTCGGCTGTGGTAAATGCCGGTGGTGACTTCCGATTCGACAAATTCTCAGCACCTGAAAATGAAGGGATTTTCCTGCTTGCTATCCAGAAAAAGGACGAGAAATATTTCAATCGACTGGAGAATGACGATGCCGATGCCGGAAATTATATTCCATTTTTATTGAAAGATGGTTATTCTGTTTTGATTCGGTCTGATACGAAGGCTTTTCTTCGAGATGCTCATATAGAAAGTTCACTGGAGGGCAATAAGGACATTCTTGCTCTCATAACTAAGAGAAGAGACCTTTTTAAGCAATTCCTTACCGATCAGCCTGAAGTGGACGAAGAGAATATTCTGGACAATGAAAAGTCACTTTACAACTTCCAGCACCAATTGGTGGAATCAGCGGTTGGTAGCAGGGATTTGTTCGTACATGCATTAGCTTTGCGCTGGGCGAGCACCAAGGGTGATTATGAGAGAGTTCCAGAGTTGGTAAAAGCTACTTGCAAGGCTATGTCAGCAATTGATCCTGGGCATGCGTGGACCAAGCAGGTATGTGCAAAGTCGGGTGGCTTGCCTTTGGCGCCTGGGGACACATTTCCTGATTTCATGATGCCGATGTCCGATGGAGATACCATTTCCTTGCACTCGATGTTGACTTCCCGGCTGACCATCATAGATCTGTGGGCTTCCTGGTGTGCACCTTGCAGAAAAGAAAACCGGAATACGCTAGTTCCTCTTTGGGATGCCTATCATGCCTCTGGCCTGCAAATAATCGGTTATGCGCTGGATTCAGACAGGACAGCGTGGTTGAATGCCATCAAGCGTGATGGTGCTGATCGATGGTCTCACGCCTCACACCTGGAAGGAGATACGTCTCCTTTTCTGGAATTGTTGAAGATCACAACCATACCGGCCAATTATATCCTTGATAAGGATGGTGTTATCCTGGCAAAGAACCTTCATGGCAAGGAGCTTGAGGAATGGGTAACAGAGAAATTAGGAAAGAAATGAGCAGCGGAATAGCTTGATTTATCTAATCCAAAGAGACTGAACTGCGGGCTTTGGCGGAAGATTTTGTTGTAGGATAAAAACATCCGGATTGACTTAGCCGCAAGAATTCTTCTGAGCCAATAGAATCGTGGTTACAGAGCTAATCATCATTGAATTTACTTTGTGATGGCCTGTAAATATGGCTCGTCCGGTAGAATTGCTTCTTACGATTGAATATATAAAATAATCAATTTTAGTCAATCCGGAGTTCTCATCATGAGGAAATTACAATATTCATTCCGCATGGAATAAGCTATAGTAAACAGAAATAGGAATGATTCATAAAAAGCCGGTACGATAAATTACCGGCTCCATATAATACAATTGTTTTCTAGTGTTAAGTAAATCGAAAAATGTCGCATCACAAAAACATATATTACTGAAAATCAACTCGCCACTATTCACTTTTCTCTATTCACTTTTAACTTAACACTAGTCATCGATTCGCAGGAAATCTCCGGAATGGTTGAATACCATTTCCAACTTATTATCCAGCTTTATTTCCTGCGTAGTCTTATCCAAATCCCACTCTATGATATAGTTGCCCGGGTATTTACTTGTCACATACGATAGAATTTTCTCCGGTATCACAGAATCCGGCAATTTAGAGACGCCTTTGACACTGTCGATCTTTTTGTTCCGGTTGAATTCGAGCTTATAACCGCCCTCTACCACAACATCATAACTCACTTCAAGGCCATCAACATCCTTTTTGCATTGGAGAATATTTTTCCCTGAGAAATGTTTTTCAACGTAAGTTTTGATTTCTACCGGTATTTTATTGGCATCCAGCAACGTCTCCTTGTCATCGCAGCCAATCAGCGAAATGCTTGAAATCATAAAAGCTAAAAACAAAATCTGTTTCATGTTGATTAAATTATTTAGTTTAAAAATATAATTATTTTGATTTGTTGTTGAATATTTAATAATAATACGCCTCCAATAGGTATTAAATATTCAATCCTCCTCTTCTTTTGATAATTCGTGCCCATCTTCATTGAAAATAATTTTTATGTCCTCAAATCGAGATTCAAGTTTCAGTATATATTTTGTTGTCTTTCCAACAGTTTCCTTTTTGATTTCGTCAATTTTAAATTTGCTATAATTTTCTTTGACCTTCTTCTTGATTCTATCAGGAACCGTATTAAATACCAGTTCTTCCATTTCCTTTGTCAGTTGAGCATATTTATTATACCATACTTTCAGATTGCATTTTCTTTCAAGACAGAACTCGGCACTATAGGACTCGCCCGATTTGCGCCAACTTACATCATAGGCTTTAGGGTATGCTAATTTGAAATTATTGATCACAATGGATGGCACCTCGCTTGAACTGAGTTTTTGACTCCATAAATTCCAGGATGTCATCAGCAAAAGCGTAATAATATAAACCCATTTTATTTTCATATGAATAATAGATTCGTGGCAAAGTAAATTCATGTCTTTGGAAAAAAATGGGAATAAATATTGACCCGGTTGTTTTCACGAAAATCTTTATTTGGAGTAAATCATCAAATCTCCGATCACTGCAATTTCTGATTATTGTATAATATTATTATAGCCACATCCCGAGTTCGCATTTGATAACCCAAAAGGTCTTCCTTGGGCATGGGATGAGATAGTGATGTCTTCAATAAATAATTGAAAAATGCTAATTTCCTACTGTCAGGTTGTACACTCCTAAAATCAATTACGGGTAGAAGTTATTCAAAATAAATCACTCTGGTTCATTTCCCTTAACTGTAAAATCGTGTTTCCCGTTAAAACTATACTCAATAGCAAAATGCTCATGCCTGCATATTGATTGGACTATCGTTAATCCAAGCCCTAAGCCGGGTGCCGAATTTTCTGTTTTGAAAAATTGGGTAAATATTTGTTCTTTAGGCAGTGGGTCATTATTTCCTTTATTTTCCACTGAAAATTGTTGGTTGGAAATCCTGACAGTAATCAGGGATCCATGGGGTGAATGAATTATGGCATTCTTAACCAGATTGCCGACCAGAATCGATGCCAACCCACTGTCCATGGTGTGTATGAATTTTCCCGAAATTTCCGTTTCTATATTTTTACCCTGATACGATGCCAATTCTGATAATTCCTCAATCACATGGTATATAATATTTTCAAAATCAATTGATTCTCTGTTCTGAAACTGTTGATTGTCGAGTTTTGTAAGCAATAATAGTGCTTTATTGATCTTGGAAAGCCGAAGCGCCGATTGATGAGCCCTTGCTGCCGATAATGCATTTTCTTTCTTCATCTTACTGTCTGCCAACATCAATTCCAGCTGTTGGATAATCGATGTTAGAGGAGTCTGTATTTCGTGTGATGCGTTTTCAGTAAAACTTTTTAGGTTGGAATAACTTTTTTGGGAATTTTTTATCAGCATGTCAACTGATTGATTAAGTTGGACGAATTCACTGACATCGGTTTTCATTGCTGGTATATCGGCATCAGACTCTATTTTGAATGATTTCAATCGCTTAAGGTATTTGTAGAATGGTTTCCAGATTCTCTTCAATACCAGATGATTGACACTTAAGATGGTTATATTGAGGACGCAGAATAAAATGACCACGGCCCAAAACAGACTTTTGATCAAGTCATCTTCCTCTACCATGGAGGAAATGATTTTTAGTTCATAGTATTTTCCATTATTTTCAAATGCTGTATGCAGTATGCGTACCGGTTCCAATTTCTTTTCAAAAGGCATGTACATGAGGGTATCTCTATAACTATCCGTGATTGACACAGCCTTTGTAAATGGTATTGGGCGGATGGCATAATTACTTTCACCAAATTGTGATTTGTATAAAGTCGATGTGTCGCTTTCTGCTTTTTTGATGATTAAAAGCCTGTAATTGTCCAGGCCGTCATCAATACTATCATAGATTTCATACATCATACTGTAATAAAACGCTATAGCCCAAAGCGTTACAATGACAAGCTGGATAATGACTAGATATCGGAAAGTCTTGGTGAAAAGTTTCATAAGTCTTTAAAAATGTATCCTATGCCGTAAGAGGTAACAATCCGGTATGGAGCATTCATTTCAAGTAATTTTTTTCTCAAATTTTTAATTTGATAGTAAACGAAATCCAGGTTGTCGGCATCTTCATAGTTATCGCCCCATACATATTCTGCGATGGCACTCTTGGTCAATAACCTGTTTTTATTGATGGCAAGATAATATAACAGGTCAAATTCTTTTCTGAAAAGTTGCATTTCCTGCTCCCGAATGTAGACTTTGCGATTATACAGGTCGATCGTAATTTCACCGATATTTATTTCATTTGTGATACTTCCTAATTTTCTTCTGACAATCGCCTTGATGCGTGCGTTAAGTTCTGCCAGATGAAATGGCTTGGGCAAAAAATCATCGGCGCCTGACTCCAGTCCGGTAATTTTATCTTCGAGGGCACCACGGGCAGAGATGATGATGACATTGTTTTTTATGTGCGAATTATTGATTGCTCTAAGGATTTCCATTCCATCACCTCCGGGCAGTGTCAAATCCAGCAGAATACAGTCATATTCGAATAGGGTAGCTTTTTCCAAACCTTTCATGAATGTTTGAGCAACTTCCACATGTATATCTTCTTTTACCAGATAATCCCGGATCGCACTAACCAACGATTCTTCATCTTCTATCAGAAGTATTTTCATCCGGTAAAATTATAGATTAAAATTGGAACAAAATGGGAATGGTAGTGCCTTTCCTTAAAGACCTGGATATATGAGTCGGTTAGCAAACCTGATTGGCCCGGTTTTCATTTCCTTTCATGATTGAGATTATTCAGGCAGCGTATTGATTATAAATCCATTTTAGCTATCATGCAGATTATAAACTGATGTAATTCAAGTTGTTTGGCCTTTGATTCTCCTTTTTTTATCCTCCTGTCGTGCTAAATTTTTTTTATAATGTCAGGCTCCGGTTTTTTAATAATTCCCCCGAAAATCCATGACAATCCTCAGATTCATCGATTGAGGTGTCGTCCTTTTGAAGAAGAAACGCACTTCAGCATTTACAATACCGTAGTCCAAAAATGGCTTGGCATCAAAACTGGTGGGGATTAGTTGCAGCTCGTTATCGACTGTGGTCGGGATGTATTCGATATAGAAGGCTTCCGGTTTGTCTTTGGGGTTGTTATTGGTGTAGATTCTGACAGATACCTTATCAATGAAATCAAAGTCTATGTCGTTAAATAAGGACGTGATCACGGCACGCTCAGGTACCAAGGTGATCTTGGCCCCCGCCGGAACATCTTGTTGCCCGATGATTTGATCATAAAAAGTGGGAATTTCATCCAGCACAAAGTAATGGGCATCGATATAGTTGAGCCCCGCCGGTACGTCAAAGCTTCGATCAAGCCTGATGGTGAATTTCTTCGGGATGTTTTCCTTTCTGCATGACAGGAAAAGCGTGGAAGATAATATCGCTATTATAAAAACAGGTAGGAAATGTCTCATGTCATCAAAACGAATTTTTCGGAAGTATTGTTGGAAATTGTTTTGAAAATTTATTTTCAATAAAAGTTTTTGAAATTATAAAATAATTGTTGCAACTTTCGGTTTTTTAAATAATATTTGACAAGTTTTTCATCACAATAGATCAATACACAAAATCATGGGTGAACAGAATGTAAATAAATTGAGCAATAAAGAGGAAATGCAGTTGTTTGTCAAGCATTTGCTCAATGATGTCCGGGCATTGGAAACTATGCTCAGGGATGACTGGTTTGAGACCGATATAATGCGCATAGGGGCGGAGCAAGAAATGTTTATGGTGGACACGACCTATTATAAACCGGCTCTCATTGCGGTTGACGTTTTGAAGGAAATGAAGGAATATGAATGGGTAGGCACGGAGCTTGCCAAGTTTAACCTGGAGACTAATCTTACACCGCGGGAGTTTACAGGCGATTGCTTCAGTGCCATGGAGAAGGAAAACAATGACCAGCTCGCCATCATCCGGAAGTTTTTGGAAAGTTTCGATGCGAAGATCATTTTGACAGGAATCCTCCCTACCTTGAACAAATTTGACCTCAAGTTGACCAACCTTACTCCAAAGGACAGATATTTTGCCCTGATGGAAGCATTTAACGACATGCTGATGGGTTCAGCTTACGAATTGAGGCTTCAGGGAATAGACGAATTGCTGGTCAAGCATGACTCACCTTTGCTGGAGGCCTGCAACACAAGCTTCCAGGTGCATATGCAGACCACACCGGCCAAGTTTGCCAAGCATTATAACATTGCTCAGACATTGTGCGGGCCAATCATTGCACTTGCTGCCAACTCGCCGATTGTGTTCGGAAGGCGCCTGTGGCATGAGTCCCGTATTGCACTTTTCCAGCAGGCCCTGGATATCCGCACTTCGACAGAGCATATGCGTGACCGAAGTCCGCGTGTTAGCTTCGGAAAGGGATGGCTTAACAACTCCATTCTGGAAATATACAAGGAAGATATCAGCCGTTTCCGTGTTATAATGACGGGCGATAAGTATGATGATTCTGTTGAGCTTGTCGCAAAAGGGAAGGTTCCTAAATTACAGGCGTTGCAGATACACAATTCCACAGTATATCGTTGGAACAGGCCTTGTTACGGCATCAGCGAGAACGGCAAGCCGCACTTGAGGATCGAAAACCGGGTAATTCCATCAGGGCCTACCGTTCTGGACGAAATCGCCAATGCTGCTTTTTGGCTGGGAGCTATGACAGGAATGGACGATCAATATAAAGATATCACCAAACACATATCATGGGAGGATGTACGAGACAATTTCGGAAAAGCTGCCCAATTCGGCATCGATACGAAATTTACCTGGATGAAAGACAAGAAAATTACTCCTGCTGAACTTGCATTGACAGAATTGATTCCTTTGGCTGAGCATGGTCTGAAGATCAAGGGAGTCAATGACGCTGATATTACACGCTATCTGGATGTTATCCGTGGCAGGGCAGACAAGTTGATGACCGGTGCGCGTTGGCAACTTCGGGCCTTTACTTCACTGATCAAGCATGTTACCAGGGACGAAGCAATGTCAGTCCTTACCCAATCCATCATCAAGAATCAAGAAGAAGAAATTCCGATTCACAAGTGGAAAGCTCCTAAAATCAAGGATCTCGAAGAATATCGCCCCGGTACACTCAAGGTGGAGGAATTTATGGAGACCGATTTGTTTACAGTGCAAAAAGACGATATCGTGGAGCTGGTAGCCGAAATGATGGATTGGAGAAAGATCAGGTATATGCCGGTGGAAGATAAGAAGGGCAATCTGATCGGTTTGGTAACCAGCCGCCTTTTGTTACGGCATTTCTCCAACATAAAAAATAGTAAGAAGAAAGATGCCGTTGTTGTCAATGATATCATGATCAAGGAACCTATCATTATCTCGCCTGATGCAACCGTACTGGACGCATTGGAAGTCATGCGAAACAAACAGATAGGCTGCCTGCCCGTAGTTGATAAGAATGAATTGGTCGGAATCATCACTGAGAAAGACTTTCTGCGCATCACCGGAAGGTTGATCGACCGGATGGAGCATGTGGATGAAGATGGAGAATAGGTCGAAGCTTCTGTAGTTATTAGGAAAAAAACTTTGCCATAAAAGCCGGTTCAATTGTGGATCGGCTTTTTTGTCTGAATCACGGATGGAGCAGAGTTATGAATTACGAATTACGAATTACGAATTACGCATTTGAATGGCACGCAGACACACCAAGGCCTTTCCCGACCCGCTTCGACAGGTTCCGAAATAAATTCGGAATGACTGGTTCTATTATAGGATTTTTTCAATGTAGTCGGTTTGCCTTCGCATTGCCTTCATTACCCCAGGCCCTCAAAGGTGTGCCGCCAATGCTACGACAAACCTACATTCCGATTAGAAACGAAATTACGATAAGACCGAAATGCAGGTTTTCCGGCTCGGAGCTTTTGCACCCTCCAGGGAGGCGCAGCAGGGTAACAAAAGCGGAGAGAAGGAAAACCGGCCGCAATCCAAATAAAATTTTTCACCTAGCGCTCTCCTCGCCTTTGCCCCCAAATAAAATAAATTTTCGAAACGCTAGCAGGAGAAGAAAATTTGGAATAATCCCACCAACAACCCAGCAACCCACCAATCAGCAAATCAACGATCCAGCAGATCCGCAAATCCGCAAATCCGCCACTGCCATCTCTAGCCAAACAGCTCACACATTCCAAATAAAATTTTTATCCCAACGCTTAACTCGCCTTTTTTCCCAAATAAAATAAATTTTTGAGGCGCTCGTGGAAAGAGAAAATTTGGAAATAATTACAAACTCACTTTTCTTCATTCCTTAATTTTTCATTTCTTCATTTCTTCATTTCTTCATTTTTAATTTCTACCTACTTCGTTTCCGACAACCTCCCCCCACTCACCGACATTTTTTGTACTTTTATGGAAAAATCAATTCAGTCATGACTTTTGAATTACAAAGCAATCTGGTGGATCTCACAGAAAGAAGTATCTATCCGGTAAACCTGAAGGTCGAAAATGGAAAAATTGCACAAATAACGCGTATAGACCGACAAGTCACCGGATATTTATTGCCCGGCTTTGTGGATGCTCATGTACATATCGAAAGTTCACTTTTAGTCCCTTCCGAATTTGCCAGAATGGCGGTCATCCATGGCACGGTGGCGACTGTCAGCGATCCTCATGAAATCGCCAATGTATGCGGGATTCCGGGTATTCAGTATATGCTCGATGATGCAGCCGGCCTGCCTTTTTACTTCAATTTCGGCGCTCCAAGCTGCGTTCCTGCGACCTCCTTCGAAACCGCCGGAGCTGTGATAGGCCCGGAAGAAATCAAGACATTACTCCAAAATAAAAATATCAAGTATCTGGCTGAAATGATGAATTTCCCGGGCGTTATCCATCGTGACCCGGACGTGATGGAGAAAATCAGGTTGACCCATGAAGCCGGAAAGAAAGTCGATGGCCATGCTCCGGGTTTGCGTGGTGAAGACGCCATCAGATACTTTGAGACAGGCATCACAACCGATCATGAATGCTTTGAATTGGATGAAGCTTTAGGCAAACTAAGACTGGGTGTCCACGTCCTGATACGCGAAGGCAGCGCAGCAAGAAATTTTGAAGCGTTGATTCCCGCTATTGCTGAATTTCCTGGACAAATCATGTTTTGCTCCGACGATAAGCATCCGGATAGCCTGTTGCTCGGCCACATCAATCAATTGGTTAGCCGCGCGATCAGGAAGGGCTATGATTTGTTTGATGTGCTCAATGCCGCTTGTGTCAATCCGGTTCTGCATTATGGACTGGAACACGGCAGACTCAGGTCCGGTGATCCCGCTGACTTTATCCTGGTCAGTGACCTGCAGGACTTCCTCGTGGAAAAGACCTACATCAGAGGCCAATTGGTTGCCGAAAATGGCCAATCATTTATCCCGTCAAGAGATAAAACTACAATCAATCACTTCAATGCCCAGTCCATAGATATTCGTGCTTTGGCTGATAAACCGCAGGGAACGGTCAGCGTCATCGAATGCCTTGACGGTCAGCTCATCACCAATCATCTGCGGATACCCTCAGAACAATGCACTGCCGCCAATGATGTATTGAAGATAGCAGTAATCAATCGGTACAAGGAAGCAGAACCCGCATTGGGCCGGATCAGGAATTTTGGTTTGAAACGTGGCGCCCTGGCCTGCACGGTTGCTCACGACAGCCACAACATCATTGCAGTAGGTGTCGATGACGCATCGATGACAAAGGTGATTAATGAGCTTATAGCACACAAAGGCGGTCTGACTGCTACTGATGGCGAAGAAATCAAGACACTTCCCCTGCCGGTAGCCGGTCTGATGAGTGATGGTGATGCCTGGCAAGTGAGCCGGAACTACACTGAGATCGATGACTTTGTAAAGCAGCGATGCGGCTCTACCCTCAGGGCACCCTTCATGTCCCTGTCATTTATGGCCCTTCCGGTGATTCCACACCTGAAGATGACCGACAAAGGCCTTTTTGATGTGGATTCGTTTGATTATGCTTGATATTCAACACGTTTTGAAGGATGAAAATATTTATAAAAAAAATTCAAATGTGTGAAACTTATCTTTCATTCTTCCCGTTTATTAAAAGAATTGCATGGGAAAAGCAGGTTGGTGGACAAACCGGAATTCCCCAAATCATATTGAATCTTTTTGATCTAATTGGAAGCAGATAACAGTATTTGCATTTGTATTGCAGTCACTTATAGTTTGAGGAAAACCTTTTGATCTCTACGGATATTAATTATTGATCAATAAAAGTGGAGAAGAAGAGCCCCAAATTTGTAGCTTTATGTAAGATCAAATTATATATTTGTTTTTTTAATATGAACAATAAATTCATCATTTGACCTAATTTTAACTTTTTGAATTAAATTACAAGACCATGGCCTCATTTGCACACCTACATTGTCACACTCAGTATTCCTTGTTGGATGGAGCGTCGGATATCGGTCTGTTGTACAAAAAGGCTGTTGCCGACAAAATGCCCGGAATCGCTATCACCGACCATGGGAATATGTTCGGCGTCTTTAAGTTTGTATCAGAAGCCGGTAAATACAACGTAAAAGGGCAGGATCCTGTAATCAAGCCCATTGTCGGCTGTGAATTTTATATGGTGGAAGACCGCTTTAAACGGCAATTTACCAAGACCCTAAAGGACAAGAGATACCATCAGCTCATGATCGCCAAGAACGACATCGGATACAACAATCTCTGCAAATTGTCTTCTCTCGGCTACATTGATGGATTGTACGGCAAATACCCCAGAATAGACAAGCAGCTCATAGAACAGCATCATGAAGGCATCATCGCTACTTCTTGCTGCCTCGGTGCCATCATTCCCCAATTGATACTGGAGGACAAGATCGAAGAGGCTGAGGCGGAATTAAAATGGTGGCTCAATCTATTCGGCGAAGATTACTACATCGAATTACAACGGCATAGTATTCCGGACCAGGAGAAAGTCAATCAAGTCCTGCTCCGTTTTGCCAAAAAATACAATCTGAAAGTCATAGCCTCCAACGACGCCCATTATGTGGATCGGGAAGATAGCAATGCACATGATATCCTTTTGTGCGTGAATACCGGCGAAAAACAATCGACGCCCAAGTCTGATGGCTTCAATGTGGATGAAAGCGATGGCCGGGGCACGCGTTTCGGCTTCTTTAATGATGAATTCTATTTCAAATCAACCGATGAAATGGCTCGCCTGTTTCACGATGTGCCTGAAGCTATCGAGAATACGCTGGATATCGTTGAAAAAGTTGAGCTGCTCGATTTGAAGAAGAACATCCTCCTGCCGCACTATACCATTCCCGAAAAGTATAATACACAGGATGATTATTTGAGACATATTACCTACCTGGGAGCGAAGGAAAGATACAAGGAGTTGACTGCGGAAGTTACTGAAAGACTTGACTTTGAGCTTGGAGTAATCGAATCTATGGGTTTTGCCGGTTACTTCCTCATCGTTGCTGACTTTATTAAGGCCGGTCGCGATATCGGTGTCTTTGTGGGGCCGGGTCGCGGTTCTGCTGCCGGAAGTGCTGTTGCTTATTGCATCGGCATAACCAATATTGATCCCATCAAATACAATCTCCTCTTTGAGCGATTCCTGAATTCGGACAGAAAGTCGATGCCGGATATCGATACCGATTTTGACGACGATGGAAGGCAGAAAGTCATCGATTACGTAATTGATAAATACGGTAAGAATCAGGTTGCTCAGATCATCACCTATGGCACCATGGCAGCCAAAAGCTCCATTAAGGATGTGGCCAGGGTTATGGACCTGCCATTGTCTCAATCCAACGAGCTTACCAAGATGTTCCCTGAAAAATTGGGTCTTACCCTCAACAGAGTCATTAAGGCACCATTGACCGGGGAGAAAAGTCTCGAGGAGGACGAAAAGCTTGGTGCTGATGATATGGCAAAGGTGAAGGACATACGCCAAATCTTCAATGACACCGTCGATCCTCGCTCTGTGGTGTTGCACGAAGCGCTCAAGCTGGAAGGATCTGTAAGAAATGTCGGTGTCCATGCCGCAGGTGTCATCATCGCACCCACCAATCTCATGGACATTCTGCCCGTAGCCACAGCCAAGGACTCCAATCTTTTGGTGACTCAGTATGATGGTAAGGTGGTCGAGTCCGCCGGAGTGATCAAGATGGACTTCCTCGGTCTTAAAACCTTGAGCATCATCAAGGATTGCCTGCAGTATATCAAGGAAAATCACGGTGTGGACATCGATATCGATGGCATTCCGCTTGACGATGCTCCGACTTTCGAGCTGTTCCAGCGCGGTGACACTTTCGGTACCTTCCAGTTTGAAAGTGCCGGTATGCGTAAATATTTGAAAGAACTGAAGCCCGACCGGCTGGAGGATTTGATATCCATGAATGCCTTGTACAGACCGGGTCCGATGGATTATATCCCGTCTTACATCAATCGTAAGCATGGGCTGGAAGAAGTGACTTATGATATCGATGAGATGAAGGGCATTCTGGAAGAAACATACGGCATTACAGTGTATCAGGAGCAGGTTATGCTTCTTGCCCAGCAGTTGGCCGGATTCTCCAAGGGTGATGCGGATGTCTTGCGTAAGGCAATGGGTAAGAAGGACAAGAAAACATTGGATTCGCTAAAAGGAAAATTCATAGAGGGTATCAGAGCCAAAAACCTCAACGAGGCCAAAGCCAATAAGGTCTGGGCGGATTGGGAAAAATTCGCTGCTTATGCATTCAACAAATCCCATTCGACTTGCTATGCTTTCATTGCGTATCAGACTGCCTATCTGAAGGCCAATTATCTGCCAGAATTTATGGCGGCCAACCTTAAGCATCAAAGCAGCATTGAGAAGATAACCCAATACATAGAGCAGTGTAAGGCGTCGGAGATAAACGTACTTGGTCCGGATGTCAATGAAAGTAAGATTGCATTTGCTGTAAATACCAAAGGAGATATCCGCTTCGGCCTCAGTGCTATCAAGGGTATCGGTGATGGACCATCCCAGGATATTCTGGAAGCCAGAAAAGGTGAACCGTTTACCGATGTTTACGACTTTGTAGTTCGGGTCAATAGCCGTTCCATCAATAAGAAAACCATGGAAGCATTGGTGTATAGTGGAGCGTTGGATTGTTTCGGGTTTGATCGGGAAGCGTATTTTTCAGTCAATGACAAGGACGTCCCTTTCCTGGAACAACTTATCAGATATGCCGCGGCTGTGAGAGATATGGCGGAAGGTAGCACCATGAGCCTTTTTGAAGATGATATGGAGCAGGTGATTGCCACGCCCAAACCTTCAAAATATCAACCTTGGGCGGTCAACTATAAGCTTGAAAAGGAAAAGGAAACTATAGGCCTATATGCAAGTGGGCATCCATTGGATACCTATCGGGTGGAACTTGAGCATCTTTGCAATTTTAGTCTTAATCAATTGGAATCGATTGAGAAAATTGATACTGTCATCCGCACGGGTGGCCTTATTACCTCTGCTTATCACGGATTTACCAAAAAAGGGGATCCATATTGTAAGATTGAGCTTATCGACTTCAATGGAAAGTATTCATTCTTTGTTTCAAAGGATCTTTATCATAAATGCAGAACTTATTTGACGGAAGGAAATAAGTTGTTTGTTGAGGCTGTATATAGACCTGTTTTTAGAGGCGGTCGGCCGGAGATAGTGATCACCTCAGTCCGCCTGTTGGAAACTGTGGGAGATGTATTTTTCAAATCCGTTACACTGACTATGCCGGTTGAAATGGTGACTAAGAAGTCGATTGAGTTGCTGCATCAATTTGTTTCGGAGCATCATGGTGTCCAGAAATTAAAGATCGTGATCATAGACGAAGCATCCAGGGTCGTTTTCCGAACCTTAGCGCATGATGGTATTGCCATCAATCAGTTGCTTCTGGATATAGCCATACAGAATGGGATGGATTATCAGGTCGAAATGAATTAAAAGAGGTAAGGGCAAATATTCCGTTTGCGAAGATTGACGTAAAGACTTATCTTTGTGCATTAATTGGTTGTAAGATGAAAATATTCCTGTTGAGATCTTCAATAATATTGCTGGGCATTGCTGCAATGATTTCGGATATGGCAGCTCAATGTCCTATGTGCCGAATGGCCGCCGAATCCAATCTTCAGAATGGAGGTACTGCAGCGAAGGGGTTGGATATGGGAATATTATACCTGCTCGCCATTCCTTATTTGTTGGTAGGCACCTTGGGTTTTATTTGGTGGAAGAATCATAGAACTAAATAAAAATATTCAGTTAAGAAAGACTGATCGAATAGAATAGATATAAAAAAAGCCCGGTAAATCCGGGCTTTCTTATTTTCTGTTCCGATTGATTATTTCAATCTGAAATCAATACCAACTCTCAGGTAAGCTATACCATAGCCCAATTCAGCAATTGCTGCCAAATTGTCCTTGAAGAACCAGCGACCTCCAACTTGGGCACCATAGAATAATGAGCTGCCGGCATCACTTTTAAGTGAACCTGCATAGTCTCCATAGTTGACCTTTAATATGTAATAACCTAAGTTAATGCCTGCATAGAGATCTAGCTTATCAGGCAGTGAAGAAAGGTGTTTACCCCAATGGTAGTTTCCTCTTGCACCGATCAATGTATAAGTATAACGCCAGTTATAGCTTAGTACACCGTATTTTGAAGTTGTAAATCCGAGCATACCACCTACACTGATTTTATCCGCAACGCCAAAATCGGCTTGTGCCCATATAGGTGGTATAAGGCTAGTTCCAGTAGTGTAATAGGAACCAAGTCCTATTCCTGCAGCGACATCGATGTTATTGCCATCGAAATTCTGTGCTGAAGCGAAAAAAGAAAGAGAAACCATCATTGCGAATGATAAAAGAATTCTTTTCATGTTTTTTGTTTTTTAAGTTTAAATAATAATTGCACTGAATAATTGATTGTTTTCTGATTAGAATTTAAAATAGACAATAATTTGAAATAATTCTTTTAATGAATCTTCCTGAATATCATCTATTATAAAAATTCTGATTCCAGTTAAACCCTCAACTCTTCCATACAAAGATATAACATTTTTTTTATATATTTTGTTTTTAAATAGCTAAAGTGTAGGAATTTGCAGCAAATGCACAAACAGTAGGCTATGAATTAATAAATATTTATTTAAATATATTTATAATATTGATTATGAATTATATATGACTATATTGATATTTTTTGACAGTACCCTTACATCAATCCTACATTGATTCAATCTTGGATTCTTACCGGTTGCGCTATCAAATTGACGACGACAATGCTTGACTTAACTATAATCGGCGTATAGGAAACTTCGAAATAAATTTTATGTAGTTAGAAAAGCATGAAGGCACTTTTTTATCTACTATATAACTAAATGCAAATTATTGATAATCAGCACTTGTATTTTATAAGTTTGCATCTATTGAGCTTGGATTATTGCTTCAAAAAAAGATCTATTAAGGGGGCGTGCTTACATCACTGGTGGGTAGTTATCAGTTTATGACGTTCGGTTCATGTATCGCAAAGATTTGATAAATGTAAATAGTAGTGAACATTTATACTCCGGTTGAATAAAATCCCTCCATTTCTACACTTTCGTTAGGATTTTCATAATTTTCAGGTGAATAGTTTCGGAATCCCGGCTTTTTACGTTAGAAATAGGTAGATCTAAACCTATTTGGAGATAGCCAATCTTATTTTATTCAAAACAAATATGGTTACAAATTCTATGTTTCTTTCCCGATCCCGATTGAAATTGAGCTTAAATGTCCGTGTTTCCTTGCCTTTCATCGCCAGGCCTATCCAGAAAGTGCCTACAGGCTTTGCATCACTTCCTCCGCCGGGGCCTGCAATCCCCGTCACACTTGCCGCTATATCCGTTTGCAGAACATTGAGTGCCCCTTCGGCCATCTCTTTTGCAACTTGCTCGCTGACTGCTCCATATTGATCCAGATTTGATTGACTCACGCCGAGTATTCGATTTTTTACCTCATTGGAATAGGAAACAATGCCGCCCTTATAATAACCGGAAGATCCGGATGCAGAAACGACCTGTCTGCTGATATTGCCTCCGGTACAACTTTCAGCCAGGCCCAGTGTTAATCCACACTCCAGCATATTATCCCGAATGGCCTCGGGCAATGTGAGCTCTCCCTCACCATATACGGATTCCTTCAGTCGTTCGATGATTGCCTCGCCAACTTGATCCACCACCTCTTTCAAGGTTGTTTCTTCATCATCTTTGCCCGTTATCCGGATACGCACCCTACCAATATCCGGTAAATAGGCTATGGAAAGCCTTGGATCAAGATTCAATTCTATGTCGCTGATGGCTGAGGCTATATCCGTTTCGCCTTTTCCGACAGTCAGAATGGTCCTGGTCATCACCTTATAATCCCCCAAATAGGATTTTATGATCGGTATGAAACGATCGACGAAAAGATGTTTCATTTCGTATGGAACTCCCGGAAATGAGACAACGTGCTTACCTTCCGTCTGATGGTACATTCCCGGAGCTGTACCCATGTCGTTGTCCAGGAAGGTAATGGCATCAGGAAGCATGGCCTGTGCCTTCAGTGCTTCGTTCGGTTCACGGCCTCTGGTTCTGAAGTAAGTGACGAGCCTGTCCCAGGTCGGCTGATGAAATGCGATCTTCATCCTGAAATATTCTGCAAGCGCCCTGGGTGTATAATCGTCACTTGTCGGACCCAGACCTCCCGTTATGATGACCAGATCCGATATTTCTAATCCTTCCCTGATTGCTTCCACAATAGGTTCTATCCCGTCCTGAACCGTCAGTTTCTTTATGACTTCGATATTCAATTCTGTGCACTGACGGGCGATCCACTGGCTGTTGGTGTCCAGGACCTGGCCGATCAACAGTTCATCGCCGATTGCTATAATGGTCGCTTTCATGCTATTTTCGCTTTATTTTGTACCAAAACATTCAGGGAGGCAGGTTCGTTGACGATTCGGATTCTATTTTCGGTCAATTGATGATATTCCCCGTCAATCTGTATTTGTAAGGGCTCAAAACTCTCGACTTCCACCTCGGAGGAGAGCAGGTCAGTGACTTCCTTCTTTTTATCTCCCTTGCCTGCAAGTACCATCAGTCCGTATATACCGAATGACAGAATATTGTCGCAACCGATTATCTGCACATTGAATAATCCGTCTTTGAGTGATGCCCAAGGGGCGAGTGTCATGCCATAGCCCATTTTGTTGCTATTGGAGACAAAGAGATGTCGGGCATTCAGTATTCGATCATTACAGGTGATCTTCAGCATTGCAGAATCCCTGATGGCATGGATCGATGAAAGTCCGGCTTTGATATATCCGGAAAGCCGGCGTTGTGGTATAAGTTCATACTGCCTGATCAATTCAGTCGGAAAGCCGAAGCCGCAATTGCTGAAAAACCGGATTTCACCGGCCAGAGCAGTGTCAATTTTCGTTGTCATTCCCTCACGAATGATATTCAGACAGGAGTTGAGCTCGTTCGGTATGGCCAGATGGCTTGCCAACCCGTTGCCTGACCCACGAGGGATGATGCCCAGCATGATATCCGTGTGCACGATGTGTCTTGCCACTTCATTGATCGTCCCGTCACCCCCACAGGCCACAATGGTATTGGCACCGGCTTGGATCGCTTGTTTGGTAAGTATCTCTGTGGCTCCTTTTTCGGGAATGACCGATATATGTACGGCGAATTTGTCCGATGGAAAGAAGTTCCTGAGATGATCCTCGCTTAATTCCTTTAGCTGTCTGCCTTTGCCGGAGATGGGATTTATAATAAAATGAATATTATCCATATATATATTATTGAGGATCAATATTTTTTAATGATTATGCAATAAGTGCTCTGTTATTTGCATGGCTTCAGTACCGGAAGAACATTCCAATTTTTCGATCATGATGGCGCAATTAATTATATCGGTACAGGCAGCAGATGGAAGGCTTCCGGCGTTTTACATATAAAAATCGGAATTCCATGTCTGATAGACCATTTCTGATTGAATAATTGGAGATATGCGGCATTCCGACCATTTAATGAAAATCTTTAGGTTAATAGATATCATTGAATAAAAGGTGGGCAAACGAGCTTGCCTTTTATTATTTTGCCTTGAACCATCGCACCAAATCCTTAAAGGTTGCCTTCTTACCATACATCAATATGCCGACCCGATAAATTCTAGCCGAAAGCCAGGCAAAAAACCACGATGATGCCGCCAATCCGACCAAACTTACGGCAATCTGCCATGCCGGAGGGTCAAAAGCAAGCCTGACAGGCATTACGATGGGTGAAAAGAATGGTATCATACTGCTCCAAACGGCCATTGAACTGTTAGGTGCACTAATAGCGGCCATTGAGATATAAAATCCGAACAATAAAGGCATGATGACTAAAAAAGTAAGGCTCTGACCTTCGCCCTGATCATCTCCCATGGTGGAACCAATGGCTGCAAACATGGAAGAATACATCAGGTAGCCAAGGAGGAAAAATAAGAAAATGGTCGGTATCAATATCCACCAGTGCACCGCCTGCAACTGGCTGATGATATCGCCCATGAAGGAATTGGCTACTTGTGATTGTACGACTTCTCCGGTTGCGCCGGTGGCCATCATGCCTGACATATCCATATCGCCAGCGAAAAGATAAGTAATCAGGAAGATGAAGAGGGGAGTAGTGATGCACCAGATCAGGATCTGAAACAAGCCTACCAAACCTACTCCGATGATCTTGCCAAACATCAATTGTTTTGGTGTGACCGTACTGATCATCACTTCTATGATACGGTTGGTCTTTTCTTCCATGACACTCCTCATGATCATCGATCCGTTGATGGTCAGCAACAGGTACAGAAAGAAACCGAATATACCGCCAATGACGGCTGCAACCTCACTACCGCTCTCCTTTTTACCACTGATATTTTCTTCCTTTAGGTTAATCGGCTTGTCGATATCGTCCAGTTTATTTTTGTCCAGGCCAAGTTGTTCCAGCTTTTTATTCTTGATGCTTACCTGGATAAATTTTTCAATGGAGGCCTTGGTTTCGAGGTCTATTTTCTTTACAACCCATAACCCCGGCGAATATTCTTCAGAAGGATTCTCAGGCATTTGAGGTAGAATAATGGCGGCATCGTATTTTCCATTGAGTTCTTTCCTGATTTCTTCCTCGTTGTATTCAATCCGGGTAAAGGTGAGATTATCCCAGCGATCAGAACTCTCAGGGATGATATTGTTCGGATCCACTAAAAGGACCGAGACGCCAATATTGCTCTTGTTAGACATGATAAAGCCCACGGAGCCTGAGAATATGGCTATGATCAGCGGCATGAAGAGCGTTATCAAAAGAAATTTCTTCTTTAATGCACGGGTGGCGAATTCTCTTTTTGCCACAATCAAAGTCTTGTTCATAAACGAAGTTTGAGTTGAATTACATCCCTTTTTTAAAATGTGCTAAATTACGATGATGTATTTAATTAAATATATGAAAGAATATTTTATCTTTGCGCAACTTTTTTAAAAAACCATAAAAAACCCTTTGGGAACAACGTACACATGGAATTCAACATTAATGCACTAAGAACATTCGTTGATCAGAAGAAGAATCTCGTCATAGGCATACTTGCCGGTTTTGCAATATTGATTGCCGGATATTTCATCTATAAGGCATTTTTTGTAGCGCCAAAGAACAAGCTGGCGGCTGCTCAAATGTTCCAGGCTCAAATTATGTTTGACAAGGATTCATTTCAATTGGCTCTGAATAATCCCGGTGTAGGCGGGACAGGGTTCCTTAAGATCATCGATAGCTATGATGGCACCGAGACCGGTAATCTGGCAAGATATTACGCAGGTGTTTGTTACCTCCACCTTGGTGATTATGATAAAGCTATTAAATTTATGAACGAATATAAGCCATCCGGCGATATCACGCCTGCAATGACTTATGAAGTGATAGCTGATGCTTATTCAGAGAAAAAAGATGATAACAAGGCACTAAGCTATTACGAAAAGGCTGCGAAAAGTGCCGATAATGAACTGACCGGTCCTTATACCCTTAAAAAGCTTGGGTTGTTCCAGGAGAAACTTGGTAAATATGATGATGCGGCCAAGTCTTATAAGAAAATAATGGATGTCTATGGTCAGACTTCCGATGCCAACAATATTGAGCCTTATTACGAGAGAGCTTTGTTATTGGCAAATAAGAAATAATACAATATCCTTATAATCCCAAAAGCAAAATCCGGGTGTCGCCTTTATTGGCTGCATCCGGATTTTAATTTTCATCGGAGGTCCAGTTTCGTCCTTTTTCCCGTTGAATCAATGCCATAGAAGCAATTCATCCGGGCATCATAACATATACCCGATATACCTTTTGCATCCCAAAGCGCCTGATCGTCTAGCATCGGCAAGTCTGTGTTGTGGCTGTATATTTTGTCATTCGCCCTGTAATAAATGATTCTATCTAAGGAAATGATGGCTTGAAAATCATTCAGCTTGAGACTCCTTACCCATTTGCCAAATATATCGAAAATTTGAATTGGCAGGCCAGGCTGACACAGGTATATAAAACTGCCTCGTTGCATGATTTCGATTGGTTTTGACTCGTCGATATCAAAGCCGGAATATGGAGTTCCATTCAATAATATTTTTCCGTTGGCGCTGATTTTCATAAGTCTCCTACTTCCTTCATCGAAGCCCCAAATATTATTGTCGTCGCTGACTGCCGCAGAACGGATGTTGCCCAATCCTATATCGGCGAATCTTATCCTGCCACTTTCCCACATATTGTTGTCGAGCAGTACAGCTGTCTGAAACTGAGGGTAGAATACGAGAATGAGGAAGGGATTGCTGACGTCCAGCCTGCTTATACTGCCCAGCCGGTTATTGTCATAAATGTGCCAGATACTGCCGTCCGGCTTGTATTTGATCACTTGCATTTCTTCATTCACAATGTATTGATTGCCCAAAGCGTCAACCTTGATTGCCAGTAGCCCTGAAGCAGGTATATTGGGATCAGGCACCCATTCCTGAGCGCTTACCGGTACAAAAAGCGTTGCGACGAACAAACTAAGTGCGAATATCCTGTATATTGACATATTATGCGCCGTTCTTAAACTATATACATCTATAATCGAAATTATCATCGTATGATTCCACATTTTGACTAAAACTGCCATCATATTCTATTATCTTAATCAACGCCCAAAAATCGTGTCTATGGCTTTATAAATGGCGAATTTTATAAAGTTTTTTTTGCAGGCCGTGTGTATTCATCCGTCGGCTCAATGTTATATCAAGGATTTTTGATAAAAAAGGTTCCTGATCGTCATTAGTGTTTTCCTGTATGATTACTTGGGATATAGCAACTATTCACGTCAGATTGCCTTAACCCTTCTGTATGCTATCAATAGCTGCAAATCAATGTCGTTTAGTAAAGAGAATATTTGTTGTACCGCTACTTTCAGAGCTTTGTTACTCTGTTTGAACGCTTTGCTGTTTGAATTAATTCATCCAAACGATCCTCTCAAACCCGTAACTGTCTTCCGCACATCTGTGTATATCCGACTTTGTATCGCTGCTCGAATCATTGGTCTCAAACAGTCGTTAGCCTATCAAACGACGTAAGTCCATCAAGCTTTCAAATTCTTTCGCCGTTCAGTCTTTTATTTACCAATTCAGATTAATTAAACGACATTGGCGGGTGGGCTAGGAATTTATATTTAACCATAAAATTAATAACTATTCACCTCAAATTGTCTATAATATACGGCTTATCAATACCTAAAGCTCCAAATATTTATTTAACCACTAAATTGCAATGCAAACCACGAAAGGTCTATCACACTGCATATTTCCCCGGACAGGCGGGACAGGCGGGGTAGAATAAAGAAAACCCGAACTCTTTCTTAATAGATGAATAGTTGCGGGGCATTTTTTTTAGGCAAATGGAAGTAGGTAGGAAAATAATAACCAGTATATTACTCCTGCGTATATTCAAGCGGATTGGCATAAATTAAATGCCCCTATCGCTGATAAATTTGCAATCGTTTGAATGAAAGTGCCCACTATCACTGGATAGTCGGTTATTATTTATCTACCTACTTAGAAATTCCGCCCACTCATCGGTCTATTCTACCTTTCCGTGACACTCTCATCCACTAATTGACACAAAAATATAATCGCATGTAGCGCGTTAGAACACAATTATAAATGAATGGAAACACTTAGGGATCAATCCCTCTTGTACAATTTGACTGTCTTGATGACGTGGTTGTCATCTCCCAGGAATCGCAGGATGTATATTCCGCCCGGAAGATCAGTCAGACTGTACGTGTTGTCAACGGTAGGCCTGTAACTTTTAAGAGGCTTGCCAAGGAGATTGTACAGAATTATCCTGCTGTAGGTGACATTGGCAGTAACTGAAAAATAATCATTGGCTGGATTCGGAGAGATCTTGATATCAATGTCATCTCCCGGTTGCTGAGGAAGTAAATAATTTACATAACCCTTATGTTGCATCATACCGCCACCAACCGAGGCAAAAACCGGAAGCCACGATGCAAATGCAAAAAGTATCAGTGTAAATATTTTCTTCATATGTTATTTCAACCTCAAATATAAGCGAAAGGTTCTGTTACTTCTTTAAAAGTAATGAAATTTTCTCTCAAAATAGTGTTAAATTTTTCAATTCAACATTTATTCACGAGGTTCAGAGCCTGTTCCCAAACATGGAATACAATTAAAATCAACTCTGAATCAACAGGATAGCTGAATGTTGGCTAAGGCATTAGTCAGGCATTGTAACTATTCTCCTCAAATTGTCTATAATCTACGGCTTATCAATACCTAAAGCTCCAAATATTTATTTAACCACTAAATTGCAAAGTAAACCACGAAAGGTTTATCGCACTGCATATTTCCCCGGACGGCCGGGGCAGGCGTGGTAGAATAAAGAAAAATTGAACTCTTTCTTATTAGGTGAATAGTTACCAGGCATTTGGCTGACCGACTCGCTTACTGATTGATTTTGTCCTGAATGCGCCCTGTATCCAGATAAGTAATTCAGTGTGTCACAGCAATATGGATAAAAATCAGTGATTTTCTTCCAATTCCTTTTTGAAATAAGCGATAAAGTCATCGACATTCATTGCACCCTGGTCACCTGCGCCCTGTTTCCTCACGGACACCTTACCCTCCTCGACTTCTTTTTCGCCTACGACAAGCATATACGGAATCCGCTTAAGCTCAGTGTCGCGAATCTTTCGGCCGATGGTTTCGTTTCTTTCGTCGAGGATGCCGCGGATGTCAGCCGATGCCAATCTGGCTTGAATGTCCTTGCAGTAATCGACAAAGCGCTCGCTGATGGGGAGGATCGCATATTGCTCGGGAGCAAGCCACAGTGGGAACTTGCCTGCAGTGTGCTCTGTCAACACGCCGATAAAGCGTTCCATGGAACCGAAAGGCGCACGGTGTATCATGACAGGTCTGTGCGTGGTGTTGTCAGCCCCGATGTATTCAAGATTGAAGCGCTCCGGCAGGTTGTAATCCACCTGAATGGTACCCAACTGCCACCTTCTCCCCAATGCGTCCTTGATCATAAAGTCGAGCTTGGGTCCGTAGAATGCCGCCTCGCCAAGTTCAGTGACGGTCTCCAATCCGGCCTCCTTGGTAGCTTCGATGATGGCACTTTCAGCCTTCTCCCACACTTCGTCACTTCCTATATACTTTTGCTTGTTTTCAGGATCGCGCAAGGATATCTGCGCCGTAAAACTGTCAAAGCCCAACTTGCGGATTACGTACATAGTCAGGTCGAGTACGTTGAGGAATTCGCCCTTGAGTTGATCCGGTGTACAGAATATATGGGCATCGTCCTGAGTGAAACCTCGCACCCTGGTCAATCCGTGTAACTCTCCACTCTGTTCGTAACGATACACAGTGCCGAACTCCGCAATCCTCAACGGCAATTCCTTGTAGGATCGAGGCTTGTGGCCGAATATCTCACAGTGATGCGGGCAGTTCATCGGCTTCAGTAGGAAGATTTCGTCCTCCTTAGGTGTATGGATCGGCTGGAATGAGTCGGCACCATACTTAGCCCAGTGGCCCGAAGTCTCATAAAGTTCCTTCTTGCCGATGTGCGGGGTGATGACTTGCTGATAACCGCGTTTGATCTGCTCTGACTTGAGGAATTCCTCCAACCTGCCTCTCAATGCGGCGCCTTTGGGCAACCAAATAGGCAACCCGGCGCCTACAAGGTCAGAGAACATAAAGAGTTCCAGTTCGGCACCCAGTTTCCTGTGGTCGCGCTTCTTGGCTTCCTCAATCATGGTCAGATATTCCTGGAGTTCCTTCTGCTTAGGGAAGGTAACACCATAGATTCGGGTCATCATGGGACGTTTTTCGTCGCCCCGCCAGTATGCACCCGCCACATTGGTCAGCTTGATGGCTTTGATCTTGCCTGTATCCGGGATATGCGGTCCCTTGCACAAGTCAGTAAATCCTCCTTGTGTATAAAAAGTGATCTGGCCGTCATCCAGGCCGTCGATCAGTTCGAGCTTGTATTGATCACCTTTTTCGGTGAAGTATTTGATAGCGTCCGCCTTGGATACATCTTTTCGGATGTACTGGCTTTTGTGTCCTGCCAGTTCGGTCATTTTCTTCTCGATGGCTTCCAGGTCGGCAAGGCCGATGGTTTTATCGCCGGTATCTATATCGTAATAAAATCCGGTCTCGATAGCAGGCCCGATGCCCAGCTTAACTCCGGGATACAGAGCTTCCAACGCCTCTGCCATGAGGTGTGCAGAAGAGTGCCAGAAGGTTGCCTTCCCATCTTTGTCATTCCATGTCAATAGTTGCAGGCTTGCATCCTTATTGATAGGGCGTGATGCATCCCAGACCTCGCCATCGACTTTGGCAGAAAGCACATTTTGGGCCAGACCCATGCTGATGGATTCCGCGATCTGCATGGAAGTTGTGCCCTTGGGATATTGTTTTACGGTGCCGTCTGGCAGTGTTATGTTGATCATTTTATTTAATTCTTAAATCGGGTGCAAAATTGAGAAAACAATATGAGAATAATAAATAATTATATAGAAATGTTGTAGCGCGGAAAAGGTTTATCAGTTGGCGGCATTAATACAATTATAGGCTGAAAGGAAGCAAAGAGGTGTAACGATGGATTTTGAAATGTTTTTGCCTCAGAACGCGAGCCCCAATGAGGCAATCAGGCGTTGAGGCCTGTCCGAAAATGAATACGATTTGTCACCGAAGCGGATATGATCGCCAAATTTGGAGAAATTGCCTTCGTACCGCAGGTCAATGGTTATCTTCCAGATATCGAGTCCCAGGCCAGCCTGCCAGCCCCATTTTATCTTGTCAAATTGCTCACTGTATCCCGATACTTTAAATAAATCACTGGAACTATCCAGATACAAATGCCCGACAGGTCCTGCATTCAGTCTGAGGACACCGGACTTGAAGCCCAGCATGATGGGAATGTCCAGATTTTGAAAAGATTCTTTGGCCAGAATGGTATCTATGGTGCCAGAAATCTTTCCCGTGAGCTTATAGTTGACCTTGATGGTATTGAATATTGCTTCCGGCTGAATGATAAATTTCTTGATGCGGAACTGTAGCGTGATGCCCCCATGATAGCCTACCCGGCTGTCTTCAATGGCCATCTTGAAGTCATCGGTATTCTGGATTTGCAATTCCTTGATGCCGTAATCCGTCTGACTGAAGCCGGCCTTGATGCCAAATTTAAACCCAAAATTTTGAGCAGATATACCACTCCATATCAGAATCAAAATCAGTGAAGTGAGGACAGGCCGCATGATATATATTTAAAGTGTTGAGTTATACAATATTATATGTTATGCAAATATATAATTACATTTTAATATTCTCATAACTTTTATTCTATTTAACGTAAATTGGTTGAAGAAATTTCTTGTCGAATCGGAGTTACAGGATAATTTTAAAATATTGACCTTCCGGAAGCTGCTCTTTATCCAAGATGAAACTGGATTTTTTACAACTATTCATCTGTTCAAAAGGTGATCAGGCGTTTTTCAAATGAAATGATTGGCGCTCAGTAACCCTTCAACAATTAATTGCTCCTTTGCCTTTTACCGCTTGGAATAATTAGGCGATGCCTTGGTGATGTTGATGTTGTGCGGATGGCTTTCATTGACCCCTGCGGAGGAAATACGGACAAAACGCGCCTGTTTCAGAGCTTCTATGTTGACCGCTCCGCAATAGCCCATGCCTGCGCGCAGACCTCCTATGTACTGATATATTACTTCGGCGAGCGTTCCTTTGTAAGGCACCATACCCTCGATGCCTTCAGGGACCAGTTTCTTTACATCGTCCTCTACATCCTGGAAGTATCTGTCCTTGGAGCCCGACTGCATCGCCCCAAGCGAACCCATGCCCCGGTATGATTTAAACTTCCTGCCGTCGAGGATGATAGTTTCACCCGGAGATTCTTCCACGCCCGCGAAGAGAGAGCCCAGCATGACCGAATCTGCTCCTGCCGCGATTGCTTTGACTATGTCACCGGTGTATCGGATGCCGCCGTCACCGATGACAGGGATGCCGCTGCCGGCCACTGCTCTGGATGCATTGAAGATGGCGGTCAACTGTGGGACACCGACTCCGGTCACGACTCGGGTGGTGCAGATGCTTCCAGGGCCTATACCGACCTTGATGCCATTGACGCCGGCCGATGCCAGTGCCTTTGCGCCTTCGCCGGTGGCAACATTGCCTGCGATTAGTTGAGCTTCAGGAAATGCCCGTCTGATGCGCCTTATGGTGTCGATGACTCCTTGCGAATGTCCATGGGCTGTGTCGATGATGATGACGTCAACATCCATCTGAATGAGAGCGCTGATCCTTTCTTCCGTGTCAGAAGTGACTCCGACAGCTGCACCCACTAAGAGCCGTCCGAATTCGTCCTTGCTGGCTGTCGGAAAGTCTTTAAGCTTCATGATATCGCGATAGGTTATCAGGCCTGCCAGCCTACCTTCGGAATCCACCACCGGCAGTTTTTCGATCTTGTAAGTCTGCAGAATATTGCGGGCATTGTCAAGGTCAGTGCCTTTGGGCGCTGTGACTAAGCGGTCTTTGGTCATCACCTCAGTAACCGGACGAGTCAGCATGGTCTCGAAGCGCAAGTCCCTGTTGGTAAGAATTCCCTTCAGCCTGTGCTCCCGATCGATGATGGGGATGCCGCCAATGTGATTGGCCTCCATAAGAGTGAGCGCATCGCCTATGGTAGCTTCTTCATGAAGGGTGACGGGGTCGAGGATCATGCCGCTTTCAGAGCGTTTGACACTGCGTACTTGCTCTGCCTGAGCTTCGATAGTCATATTCTTGTGGATGATGCCGATGCCGCCCTGTTGTGCAATACTGATGGCCAGTTCCTTTTCGGTTACCGTGTCCATGGCAGCGGATATCACAGGTACATTGATGCGGATCTTTTCCGTCAATCGGGTGGATATATCTACTTCTCTGGGGAGGACTTCCGAGTGGGCGGGGACCAAAAGGACATCGTCAAAGGTGATTCCGTTTTCGCCGAATTTATTGTCGATACTATTGTTACTTTCCATGTGCAAAGATAGGTGAATCGATTTGATATGAAGGCAGTTTTTTTGAAGAAAATTTCTTGATTTCCGGAAAGATCGTTCCGGATTATTGTGTGGGCGTGACCGAAAGAAGTGGGAGGCAGGGCATCGTTATCACCACAAGGCTGACTTATGTGGTGATTCTTCTGATGGATGCAAGTCTATGCGTGATTATGCCGGTCTCAAAGTGGATTATGCCTTCTGAAGTTAACCTGTCATGATGGACCCAACCGCTTGCATGCCAAATACCTTCATCGTCGATGATGCCGACGTGGATGATCTTGCCCTTGTCATTGGCGAAGAAAGCGAGATCGCCTGATTGCCTGTGAGCAAAATCGACCGGATCGCCCAAAGATTCCTGTTGGGAGGCATTTCTGGGCAGCAGGATACCGCACGCCTTGAAAATAAGTTGCATATAGCCGCTGCAATCGATGCCCAGTATGGATTTGCCGCCCCACAAGTAGGGAGCATTTTCGAAAAGAGGAGCGAATTCAACCGGATTCTTTCCGGAGAATGCCGACAGTTTGCCAGTCTTTTCAGTTTTTTGTATTTCTTCCTGTGTGAGCATGGAGCCGAAAGGCAGGAATTGTTTGCCGTACGACGTTTTGACCGGGGTGATGAGTTGTGTAAGGAAATGAAACCTTGACTGGACTAGCGGGCTGAAATGTTTCCTGTCAGTCCAGCCCTGATATCCGTCAGCCTTGATCCTAACCTTGATCCAGTCGCCGTCGCCGGATGCCAGTACATCACAAGTCTCGCCATATAATATCTGTGTCTCTAATTGGGCGGCTTCGGAAGCGTCACTTCTCAATGGCGCCATGGGAGTGCGGCATTCGGCAATCGCCCCTGGCTCTATTCGTTTGTAATTTGTCATCCTGGATGGTTTTCACGACAAAGTTATGCAATTAGAGTGGATCATAAGGCATCGGTTGTCGATTGTAGGTTGGTTTTTATGATATGTGGCTAATAAGTTTTGTTTTATGAAAGTTGTAAAATAATAAAATTGCAGGCGATCATACATATTTCCAATAAGATTGCCCTGTGGAGCTTGCATGGAGGCTATGCCTTGATGTTGGCATCATTGTTTTGAAATTCGGTTGGAAAACATGGCAGCCTTGATGATAGTCAGAATTTATACATATTAACAAATCTTTTAATAGTATTTATTGTCCATAATAACAGGTTGGAAAACAAAATAGCCGTAATTTCGTTGTTTGAAAACAATTTCGGGTATAAGCTGGTCTTTTCCCGGCTTGACTTTATCAATAATCAAAAAACAAAAAAGATGCGTAAAAACGTATTATTTTACATGATGGCCTTTGCGCTTACCATGATAGTGGGTTGTGCAGCTATTAGTAAGAATGGCTTTACCCTGACAGGTGAGATCAAGGATGCAGCAAATATGACTGCTTCATTTGACAAGATTGCCGGCAACAATCAGATTATATCTATCGGTAAGGCTAACATCGACGGCCAAGGGAAATTCAAGATTACTTCAGAAGAGGCATTGAAGCCGGGTGTATATAGATTGCAGATAGGCGAAAAGTTAGCCCCCATCATCGTGGATGGTAAGGAAAACGACGTGAAGATCAAGGGAACATTGGCATCCTTTGACGATTTAAGTTTTGAGATCACCGGCGCTAAGGGATCATCCGAATTTCAGGATGTTGTACAAAAATACCTGAGTAAGACGATTGATGAAACCGGAGCCAAGAAAGCAGTTGAATCAGCTACCAATCCATATGCAGCCATGCAGATAGCGATGATTTTCTTCAAGAAGCCTACTGATGTACCTATACACACTGCTGTTTTGGAAAAATTAAAGCAAATGGATCCAACTTCTGACTTTATAAGTGGTTATCAGGCAATGATCAACCAAATGGCCAATCCTCAGCCATCCGAGACCGGAGGTATCGGCATTGGACAAATGGCTCCCGAAATTTCCCTGCCTAATCCTGATGGTCATAATATCGCACTTTCTTCCCTTAAAGGTAAGATAGTGTTACTTGACTTCTGGGCAAGCTGGTGTGGACCATGCAGAATGGCCAACCCTCATGTAGTTGAGATTTATAATAAATATAAAGATAAAGGATTTACAGTATATAGTGTGTCTTTGGACGGCGTCGATGATCGTGCGAGGGCTTCATTGTCTCCGGAGCAATTGAATGCACAACTTGAAGCTTCTAAGGAGAAATGGACCAAAGCTATCGAGCAGGATAAGTTGACCTGGACCAACCACGTGAGTGATCTGAAGAAATGGAGCAGCTCTGCGGCTCAGCTCTACGGTGTCAATTCAATTCCAAGGACATTCCTGATCGGACGTGATGGAAAGATCGTCGCTGTCAATCCAAGAAATACATTGGAAGAAGAATTGTTGAAGGTCCTTTAAATACTTCTTTTCAAGAATAATATACCGTCGGATGATATCGTCCGGCGGTTTTTTATTTGCGGGCGGGAACAGGAAACACTCCAGTCACGATTTTTTTTCACGCCTTCGGTACAAAATGGAGATCGTTTATTCCTTCCTGATCGAAAGAAATATAGATGCTATAATGAATCCTGACTCCGGAAATAAGGCTTTTTTTATGAACTTTTATGAGTCTAACTAATTGTTTATCTGTTTTTTAGAAAATTGTTTTTGTGTGTGAAGGCGCTGAGCATGAGTGCAACATAAGTAGGTAGATGGCTAATACTTCCAGATAACGCTATGACAGGGATTGCGAATAGCGCTGATTGTAATTCACAGCTTATTGAGGCATTTTTTCGTCCTGAATATACAGCAGTGTCCGGAACTATTGATTTTCCGGGTATTAATCAACTACCTAATTCACAACAGACCCTCCCTTAAGCAGATTATGAATCTATTATGGATAGAAAGAAGATCCATAATACCCTTTGGAAGATGTTTGAAGACTATTATTGTCCGGGATTAACGATGTATCTGCCTTGCGTTTGGAAATATTCTGAACTATAAAACCCTTTGGCTGATCAGTGAGCAATTTTGAAACATCAGCACAAAAAAAATACCATTCCTTTGTCAGCCAACAGGAATGGTATTTTGCTAAAATATAGTGGTGTATATCTTAGAAATTACGGAAATAAAGCAGATACACAATGATCAGGATCAACAAGGTTATTCCACCCAGAATCATGAAGAATTTTTTCTGATCCTTGGCATCTTCTGCCAGTTGAGCCTTGGTCAACTTAACTTCCGGATTGTTTTGAGTATAAGTTACATTTTTTTGAAATGTACTGCTTCGTGAATGAGATTTTCTATTTGAACGTGGCATATTGAATCTAATTAGTTTTAAAAAAGAGCAAGTTTAGGAAAAATCCGATGAACTTTCAATGATTTGCATAAAAATAATTTCGAATATCTTGCAAACTGCACTGATGACAATAGTTTGAAAGAATGCACCCTCTTTTGAATGAATTCCATTTTTCATGCAGGACATAGTATCAAGATATGAAATACCTATATATGTCAATATTTACATGGTTCAAGTCATGATTTGGATACCGCAGCATTACAATAACTGCCTGAATTGTCAAATTGTACGACAGCGTATCTTCTATTCTCCACCCAGATAATTCAGACTGAAAGCAGGGCTTAGACCCAACTGTAGATGTTGAGCGCCTGCAAGATCGACGGAGAGGCCTCTGCCAAAAGGAATTCCGACTCCAATTCCGATTACTGCCGGTTGTGTCATGAATGATAAATATAGATTTACTCTGTTTTTTACATTATACCCGATGCCCAGAGCGATATTGAGCGGATGTGCATCGTCCAGTGTAGCGGAAGAATAGATCGATAGGAACGATGCCGGTGAATATGCCACACCGAGCCTGAAATTGGATGTAAGGTCATTGGGTCGGCCTTTGCGGAAAAAACCAACCGGATTGAAGGTTGACATGCCAAGACTGAATTGTTCGGTGATGACGGTTTGAGCGCCTAAGGTAAATGTAACCGCGTATTCAGGCTTGTTTTCCGGTGATGTAAAACGCAGGCCGTGCATTTTCAATCCCAGTGAGGTTTTGTCTGCTATCCGGATGGCGTAAGCAAGGGATGCCATGGTCTCGGAGTAAATATTATTGCCATAGACGTAGAGTTGAAGACCTATGGCATGCCCGGTTTTCATTCGGTAGCCCACGTCAAGGCTACCTTGATTGATATCGGCAATCAAAAATGAACGCTGAGCACCGAGTGATGCAAACATTCCTTGGCCATATACCATATTGGCGGGGTTGATGCCGGCGGAAAGGATATTCGGTGAAGCTAGATCGGAACCGCCCAAAGCAGTCGTCCTGGCATTGTAAAACAAGCTTACGCCATTTTGCGCCGCCATCGAGAACGAAGACAAAAGCAATATCGATAATATCAGAGATTTCATGGTCACAACCAAAGGTAAATATTCTGAAAATATTCGAGCGTAATTTTTCAGATAAGTTTTTCAGAAACTAAGTCCGGGTATGAATGAATCTCCCGGATTGCTTTACCGGTGTGCCATATATCCATCGTCCAGCAATTCCTTGATACATTGGACAATATACTCAGGCTTAGTCACAACGATGTTATGTTTGAGGCCACCCAGAATGGTTATTTTCTTGCGAGCTTGTTTAAATTTGTTGTACACGAAATTTGCATTTGCCGGAAAAATCAATTCGTCTTCCGACCCGTGCAGCATGATGACAAGGCACACTACCTTACTCCATTCTTTCTCAATTTCCTTTAGCATATTTTTGTGGTGAATTTTTTCGGCAGTTGCCACTTGCAAAACTCTAGGAAAGAACTCGCCAATCGGAGAATTGATTATTCTTGCGATCTGCCAGGTAGCTTCCTCTCCGGGTGCAATAGAAGAAGAAACCAGGAGGATTCCGGATACGTACTGTGGAAACTGAGCTGCCAATAATGCACACAACGGCCCGCCATAGCTCGATCCTACGAGAATTAATTTTCTGTATTGACCGTATTTCTTGATGAGTGGGGCCAATAGGGCAGCCTGTGTATAATAGGAGAGATAGAGCTTGCCGAATCCCGAATATCCATATCCCGGCCTGTCTGCGGCTATCACCTGAGCCATGGAAAGGAGGTTGCTGTCCCTGAAAAATGGTTTCCAGAAAGAAATAGACGCAGGAGCGCCATGGATAAACAATACTGCCGGAAGGGTATCACAACCCTTGATGCAATACCTGATTCGGTTGCCTTTTATTCTGTACCTTTCAAATTTTGCCTTTTCACCCTTTTCAAAAACAGCATTGAAAGCCCGGTCCGTTTCACGCATTTTGAAATAATTGGAAACGGAACATCCAGACAATAAAAGTATGATACCTAAAAAATATAAAACCTTCAATTTTCTTCCTGTCAAATAAAATTCAAACGAGTATCCCGACAAAATATTTTTCAACTTTCTAATCCTCATGTTGAGTGAAATAAAAAATTATCCCGATTAAAATCAATTTATAATACTTTTATCGACTTAATACCGGATTAACTTAATGTTTCTTTTATACAAACTTAATACAAATATAATATTCCAAATATCAATATTTATAATATTTTAAGTTGCCAAATGAAATTTAGTTAATTTTTTGTAAAATAAAAGATTTTGATAAATTTTTTTGCCAAGTTTGTATGCATTTATAGTTGTTCACTAATTTGGACAAGCTGAGAATAATGAAAAGAAATAACTTACAGTAGTCCGGTGAATTGCTTATTAAAAACCAATAAATATCTGTTTAGTGAGAAAAGTAATATTTACAATAGGGCTAATATTTCTCTACTTATCGACTAATGCCCAGCGGACCATTACCGGTACAGTGGTAGATGACGGGAGCAAGGAAGGTATCATTGGGGCAAGTGTGGTTTTACTCAAGGGGTCAGGCCCGGATCTAAAAACCTACACCTCAACCGGAAAAGGCGCAGTGACTGACATCGATGGTAATTTTGAAATAGAAGCAGGTACGGAGGAGAACGCATTCTCGGTATCCTATATCGGGTATGAGACACAAACGATCCTTATCGGTAGCGGTAGTCACTTTGACATCGTTCTGAAGGAAAAATCGAGCTTGTTATCCGAGGTGGTTGTTGTCGGTTATGGCGTTCAAAGAAAGGTTGATGTTACTGGCTCCACTTCAAGTGTCAAGGGGGAAGATCTGGCGAGGCAGCCGGTACTTACCGCCACTCAGGCATTGCAGGGCAAGGCAGCCGGAGTTCAGGTCATCAGCAGTGGGCAGCCGGGTAGCAGTCCGATCGTAAGAGTCAGAGGTGTGGGATCAGCGATAGCCGGAACTGCCACGCTATATGTGGTGGATGGTGTCCTGACGGATGATATCAGTAATATCAACACCAATGATATAGTGAGTATGGATATCCTTAAGGACGCTTCGGCTACGGCAATCTATGGAGCGAGAGGTGCGAATGGCGTAATAATCATCACTACCAAGAAAGGTACAGCCGGTGCGATGTCCGTCAATTACAACACGACCGTCGGCTTTAAGAATGCTGCCAATCTGGTAAAGATGGCCAATAGCGCCGAATATGCCAATTACGTATCCCAGGCCACTTCAGAAAATATTGTAGATCCCGGATTTTCAACTGACTGGTACAGCAAGATCCTGAGGAGCGCATGGTATCAAAGCCATAACTTGTCCTTGTCAGGTGGCTCCGATAAGGCCAGATACTATGTGAGCGGTGGTTACCTGGATGATGCAGGTATCGTGATAGACAACAAGTACAAACGCTTTGATGTGAGAGCCAATCTAAACTGGGATATTAATAAGTATATCAGTGCCGGATTGATTTCTTCATTTTCCAACAGCAATAATAAAATCGCCAACCTTAATACGGCATATAACAACGCCTATCGTGCTGCGCCTATCATCAAAGGCAAGGAAGATGGGCTGTATGGCAATACCTCTGTATATCAGAATGTAGGTAATCCGATCCTTGATATTGAGAATAATTACAACCGCGAGAAAATCAACCGCCTACAATCAACCGGATATCTCGATATCAAGCCGGTGAGTTGGCTTACACTTAGAAGCAGTATAGGTGCGGAATTGAATAATAGAGGAAGTAATGTGTATAATTACCAATTTGAAAACGATGAGACGACCTTTCTCAATGCAGGCGGGAACCAGCGTAACCCCAATTCCAACCTTTTCGCACAGAAAGAAAATGCATTCCGGTGGGTTTGGGACAATACGGCTACTTTCCTGAAAAAATTTGATAACCATACGGTCACCTTCATGGCCGGCACAACAGCCGAACAATTTGTTTCCGACTATATTCAGGCTTTCAGAAAAGATGTCCCTGCCAATAAGAATCTTTGGTATATAGGTACAGGTGACGCCAATACTTCAACCAATGATGGAGGCGGAGATAAATGGACACGCAACGCTTATCTGGCACGATTGAATTACAACTTTGCAGATAAATATTTATTTACAGGAACGATGAGGTATGATGGAAGTTCCAGACTGTCAGCCAATAATCGCTGGGGCTTTTTCCCTTCTTTTGGCGCAGGTTGGGTCATAAGCAGCGAGCAGTTTATGTCCAATCAAGTGCTGGTCGATGTGCTGAAACTTCGGGCCAGCTGGGGTAGAGTAGGGAATGACAGGGTGCCGACGGATGCCTTTGTCACTACCGTGGAGGCTAATCAGAATTATCCATTTGGAGGTGGAATAGCCGTACCGGGCAGTGCGGTAACTCAGATCAAGGACCCGAATCTGAAGTGGGAGACTACTGAAGAATTGGATCTGGCATTGGAGTTTGGCCTTCTGAAAAACAGGCTGACCGGTGAGATAGGTTATTATAATAAAAAAGCAAGGGATCTGTTGATCAATATCAAGGTGCCATCTGTCGTTGGAGATGCTGACGGAGTTGTCCTTACCAACGCAGCCTCTATCAGGAACAGCGGCCTTGAGATGGCATTAAACTGGCGGACCAGAATTTCCGATAAATTATCCTATAATGCGGGGGCCAATATCACTTTCAATAATAATAAGGTTATCGGTCTTAATGGCGGTCAGCCAATTCTTGATGGAGGAATAGGAGCGGCCCAGCAATACACCACCAAAACGGACAATGATCATGAAGTAGGAGCATTCTATGTATATCAGGTATTGGGCGTATTCCAGACTGATGAAGATGTCAAATCCTATGTCGGCAATTCAGGGGCACCCATACAACCTTCCGCATCAGCGGGTGATTTTAAATATCTGGATGCCAATGGTGATGGCGTGATAGATGATAATGACCGTGTATTTGTCGGATCTTACCAGCCTGATTTTTATTATGGAATCAACCTGGGCGTGACTTATGGTCGCTTCGATCTGACTATTGATCTGACCGGTGTCGCAGGGAATAAGGTTTACAATGGCAAGAAGGCATTCAGGCAGCTGGCTACCGACAATATTGAACAAGAAATGGCATATAATAGATGGACGAGAGGGAGCGGCATCAATGATGAACCTGCTGCAAATTCCGGTAACCTGCCTGCATCTACTTATTTTGTAGAGCCGGGTGATTATATCCGAATTAATAATATAACATTGTCCTATGCCTTGCCGGATGGTCCGGGAGCAAAAAAAATTTACAGTAATGCACGAATCTTCCTAACCGGACAGAACTTATTTACGTTTAAGAAGTATAGTGGCTTTACTGCAGAGCTTCCGGGTGACCCGACCAGCTCAGGTATAGAACTGAACGCTTATCCGACGTCCCGAACCATTGCAGCAGGCATCAACTTCACTTTTTAACGAAACAAATGATGAAAGCCATGACAAGAATTTTTGACAAAATAAAGTATATCGGCATATTGGCCTTGACTATGATTTTTTTCAATGGATGCAGCAAGGATTTTCTGGATGTTCCTATCCAAGGTCAGGCTACACCTGATTCGGATCCGGCCATTGCAGAAAAATTGGTAACCGGAGTGTATAATTCCTTGCTGGCAGGCAGTGCCTTTGGAGGCATCGGCGATGTGCACGGCATCAGCTTTGTCACAGCTACGATAATCATGACTGATGACGCTGACAAGGGAAGCACAGCCTCTGATCAGCCCAATATAGCAGCCATCGATAATTTTGAGCATACATCTACCAATAATTTTGTTGCTGCACTTTGGACAGGTAATTACAATGCTATCGCAAAGGCCAATCAGGCACTGAAGGCGCTTGAGACGTCTCCCATACAGGATGCACTAAAGACTCAATATCAGGGAGAGGTGCGGTTTTTGCGTGCGTATTTTTATTTCAACCTTGTGCGGTATTTTGGTGGAGTTCCAAAAGTGCTTAAAGTGCCGGTTGATGCCAATGAAGCCAATTCTGACCCCATATATCAGACTCGCGCGAGTGTGGACGAGATTTACAGCCTGATTAGAGAAGACTTGAACTTTGCTATACAGAATCTCAAGCCGAGGAGCCAATCGCAGGTCGGACGGGCCAATAAGGGTGCCGCTCAAGCCATGTTGGCAAAGGTGGAGTTGACGACCAAAAATTGGCAGAATGCTTATAATCTGTGTCAGGAGGTAATCAATTCAGGTCAATACAGCCTGATGCCGAAATATGAAGACATCTGGCGTCAGGTTGGCGATAATAGTGTGGAATCCATTTTTGAAGTACAGACAGGACAATTCAACAACTCGGACTTTGGCGTGGACGGATATTGTGTATGGCAAGGTCCCAGAGTAGGAGGTGTGGGAGGATGGCGAGATCTTGGTTATGGTTTCAATAATCCCACCCAGAATCTGGTAGATGAATATGAGCCCGGTGACATACGTAAGGATGCGACCATCATATTCATCGATAATAGTGGAACTCATAAGGGCACGATACTCTTCGACGGATATCGGATCCCGAGTCAGGACAGCGTTCAGAATTCCCGATACAATTACAAAGCATATCATTCTGAAAATAAGGAAATAGAATCATTCTTCGGCAACCGCGATAGAAAGGCCAAAAATATTCACTTGTTGAGGTATGGTGATTTGTTGCTCATGGCAGCAGAATCAGCCAATGAATTGGGAAATACAGGTGAGGCAGCTACATATCTGAATATGATCAGGGAGAGGGTCAATCTTCCGGCTACTACAGCTTCCTCCCAATTCGCCATGCGGGAAGCCATATATCACGAAAGACGTGTGGAGCTGGCGATGGAGCACGACCGCTGGTTTGATCTGGTCAGGACAGGCAGGGCTGCCAAGGTGATGAAGCCTCTTAAGCCTTCATTTACGGAAGGGAAGAATGAATTGTTGCCTATTCCCGCACTGCAGATCGCATTGAGCGGAGGAAAACTATTGCAGAATCCGGGATATTGAACATTTATTATTGGAATTTATTTAAATTATATTATAGAATATTTAAAATTTTAAAACAATGGTTATTAAAAATCTTAAGCAAATTGTGTTGTTTACACTGGCAATTGTAGCAATCAGTTTTACTTCTTGTAAAAAGGACGATAATAAATTACCTCCAATTGACGGGTACAACAACGCTGATGAAGTTGCAAATACCAATCTGGTAGCTTATTGGGGCTTGAATGGTGATGGTAAGGAGGCAAAATCTTCCACCAACCCTTCAAAAGCTGAAAAAGCATCCTATGTAACAGGTAAAAAAGGTCAGGCCTTGGATTTGGCTGGTGGATACCTTGTATATCCGGAGATTTCTGCATTGAACGGTCTGCAGAGTTTCACTGTTTCTCTTTGGGCAAATGGTTTGAAAAATAACGGTGACCATGCCAGCGTTCTTTTCAGCCTCGGCCGTGCCAACGAGTGGGCAGGCTCTATCAACTTGATGTCTGAGACAGGATGGCGTAAGGCTGGTGATGATACCTTGACATTAAAGGGCCTTATCGTTTCCAATGCTGCTGGTGGCGCAAGCTTCCAGGATAGCAGAAATGAAATCGCGAAAGGTGGCGATCAAGTTTTCACCAAGGGCAATGAGTGGTCACAATATGTCATCTCTTATGATGCAGCTACTGAAAAGTTCAAAGTATTTGCCAATGGTGTGAAGGTTAGCAATCCGGAGTGGGAAACCAGAACAGGATTAGGTGCAATTAAGGTATTTACTCCTTCCATTCCGATTATAGGTGCATGGTGGACTAATACCGGAGGAACTCCAGATTCATGGCAGGTACCGTTTACCGGCCAGATCGATGAAATTCGTATTTTCAACAAAGCGCTTTCAGATGCTGAGCTAAGTGCTCTGTATAAGCTGGAATCAGCTGGAAGATAATTCCTGTTTGGCTAAGATAATTAAGGCGTCTGTTGAAGGCGCCTTTTTTGTTTGTAAGAGATGATGATTAATAGTGTGACAATTGAGAAGTGAAATAGGGCGTGGCCTCTCCCGAAGTAGGTAGATAATTAATAGTCGAATAATCAACAGACGAGAGGATGCCCGCGGCAAGGATCCTAAAATCTGGCAATAATCGGACTATTTATTCTTCTTCGATTTTTGCAAAGTCAAGTCCAGTCTGACTTTTGGATTATTATTCTTCTACCTACTTCATTTTTTCGGAAACCCCCAAAATGAAAAAAAACAGATTGTACACGGCTATTCTCCAAAAGTGATTAGTGTGCATCATGATAGAGGATTATTATTCTTACGGATTATCCTTTTTAGCTCAATTTATGCATTTGCTATATGTACTCACCAATGGGAATAACTACTTTATAAATATGTTATTATATTTGCCTCGCAGAAGCACGCTTTTCGGATAATCTTATCCATTGAGATCCTGCAGAAGACAAAGCAATAAACTTATGAAGAGAGTCGTAATTACAGGTATTGGCGCCATCACTCCCATCGGGAATAATATAGAGGCTTATAATCAAAGCCTGAAGGATGGTGTGAGCGGCGCCGGGCCTATCACAAGGTTTGATGCCACTAATTTCAAAACCCGTTTTGCCTGTGAAGTAAAGGATTTTAATCCGGAAGACTTCATTGACAGAAAAGAGGTGCGAAGAATGGACCTGTTTACCCAGTTTGCAATAGTATGCTCGGATGAGGCATTGGCTGACAGTAAGCTCCTGGATTATTCGGATCTTGATCACGACAGAGTTGGTGTAATTTGGGGCTCAGGAATAGGAGGATTGCGCTCTTTGGAAGCGGAGATTGAGACATTTGCTCGTGGAAATGGTATTCCTCGTTTCAATCCATTCATGATTCCAAAGATGATTTCCGACATTGCACCCGGATATATCAGCATCAAACACGGTTTCAGAGGTATCAACTATGGGACGGTATCGGCATGTGCATCAGCAACTCATGCTATGATGAATGCTTTTGATTCTATCCGGCTGGGCAAGGCTGATGTCATCATCACAGGAGGGTCGGAAGCGGCAATCACTGCAACCGGCATGGGTGGATTTAGCGCAACAAAGGCGTTGAGTGAACGAAATGATGACTACCTAACCGCATCAAGACCTTTTGATGTAGATAGAGATGGCTTTGTATTGGGTGAAGGCGGAGGATGCCTGATTTTTGAAGAATATGAATTTGCTAAAAAACGAGGTGCGAAGATTTATGCTGAAGTGGTAGGATCTGCAGCTACTGCTGATGCTTATCATATTACCGCACCTCATCCTGAAGGGCTCGGAGCGAAGAATGTAATGAAAATAGCGTTGTCTGATGCGGGTATCAAACCCGAATCCATCGATTATATCAATGTCCATGGTACCTCGACACCACTGGGAGATATTGCAGAGACCACAGCCATAAAGGACATATTTGGAGAACACGCATATCGGTTGAATATATCCTCTACCAAATCCATGACAGGACACCTGCTGGGCGGAGCGGGTGCCATTGAAGGAATTGCAAGTGTACTGGCGATTCGGGACCAATATGTGCCTCCGACCATCAATCACTTTACGGATGATCCGGAGATCGATCCAAAATTGAATCTGACATTTAATAAAGCACAATACAGAGAAATAAATTATGCGATGAGTAATACATTTGGCTTTGGAGGCCATAATGCTTGTGTTATTCTCAAAAAATTTGTGGACTAATTTTAAACTGTGAAAGTCTTAATAAGATTCTTTAACCGTTATTTTTCGAAGAATAAACACTTTTGCGAAAAGATATCTTCAATACTGGGCTATACTCCGGCCCATATGAACCTGTATATTCAGGCATTTAAGCATAAATCGAATTCACTTGAGATTAACGGTCACCGACAACATAATGAGCGACTTGAGTTCCTCGGTGACGCAATCCTTAATAGCATCGTTGCCGAATATCTTTACAAAAAATATCCTAATGGTGATGAAGGCTTCCTGACCAAGATGCGATCCAAAATCGTCAAGCGGAAGACCCTTGATGCAATCGGCTCAAAAATGGGCATTGATGAATTGATGGCCATCATGAACAAGACGCAAATCAGTAGATCCATGCTCGGCAATGCTCTTGAAGCACTGGTCGGTGCAGTTTATCTTGAAAATGGATATACCTTTACAAGGAAATTCATCGTTCTGGAGATATTGCGCAAATATTTGGATATTCATCGTCTGGAAGACATGGATGACAATTTCAAGAGTCAGCTATTGGAATGGTGTCAGAAAAATAGTATGGAGGTTAATTACGAATTGATATCCAAATATAAGTTTGAAAAACGGGACAGATTCAAAATCGCTGTCATTGTACAAGGCGAACAAATTGCTGAAGCTGAAGATTTTAACAAGAAAAATGCTGAACAGATTGCTTCTGAAAAGGCGATGATGAAGCTTGGCATTCTGTCACCGGAAGATGCCGAAACCACCTTGTTATGATTCCCCCCATCCCGGGATATTCCGAAGAAGCCTGGAAAGATTTTACTTTTAACACTGCCCGACTCCAAAAGATGCAGGATGGCGCAAGGATTATTCTTGATTTTTTGCAGCTTGTTTTCAGTCAGGGTCTTTTATCCAGCGAATTGCTTTCTGAGGACAACCTGAAAGAATTGTCCATAAGACTGGTGGATACACAGATACCGAGTGCGGCTCGCAAGATCAAATCGTTCTCACGATGGGAACTCAACCCGGAGACTCTGCCTTTGTTCCGGTTTGAATTTAGATTTTTGGGCAACCTGGCCGGAATGCTTCTTGATTTTGATAATTTGACAATATCCGCCAAATTGCATGTTTGGCAGATATGCGGCGGCATAATCGGAAAGGAGCTTGTATTGGGCCAGCCCGGACTGGTCGATCTGTGGGAGGTTAAAAGCTCCGTAATTACCAGGGAAGATAGCCTGGTTTCCCGCAAGACCTGGTATTATGGCAAGAATTCCATGGCCTGGGTTTATACGCTGGATTATAGCTTTGGAACACAACCATTGCCTGAAGGGCGTAAGACCGGTGAGAAATTTGCTGCGACTGTAAAATTCTATCCGGGATTGCTGCCCGGTCGTGTACTTATTGTCGAGCAGGCAGACAAAACAAAGGCAAATGTATCATGGACACCTATGCAATTTACAGATATTGCAGGTTTGCAAAATGGAATGGCTACGATGGCAGCATATGATCCATTATTTCGCGAATTCCCAATATTGATGAGTGAAGTCATTGTGGCTTATAATCAAGGTCAATTTTATCTTATTGACCAGAAAAACCTATTCCTCTCATTGAGAACCATTGAAAAAGGAGCTTTTGGTTCAGAGGAAACAGCCCTTAGACGATTTGCCGATGCAGGTGGATATCCTGTTCATTTGTGGACAATGATTTCCGAGGGGGGATTGATTTTAATGTAATTTATAAATAACATAATATTAGTATGTTACATATTATTATTAAAATTATCTTATAAATTATTATAATTCAGGAAACGTATTTCAAATCTTGATAGTAAATATATGTGAATTTACTCGTTTGATTTTTATATTAAGTTATTGAAACTTAAGCCAACGTGTATTTGAGAATGTTACGACCTTTAGGTTTTTCAAAGGAATTACTCTTTCGGTATGGAGTTCCGGATGCATGAAACTTTAACCATGGTTCTAATACGGTTGATGCCGTATTAGAGCTATGGATCCTAAATCGGGAGATTAGTAAATCGTCCAAAACAGTAGCTGGGATCCAAGCCGGTGAGGTATTTCAGAGTAATTATTCCTGAATAAGTCATCTTTTGTTGGATTCCTGCCTAAGCTGGCAAAATATTCATGATTGGATATATCAATGGCTGATCAGATATATGTGATTTTTTAATTAAATTTATCAATTATTCTAAATTCAAACTACTATGCATTGCCATTTGTCATTTAACAATCTTGAAAGGCTCGGTAATCGTGTTGTGAGATTGTTTTTTTCGCAAATTGTCTTACTAATAACATTGGTGTTACCTTTGGCTATGTACTCAGACGGTAAGGCACAAACTGTCATCCCTGCGTATATGGCTCCATCCGGACCATTGGAAGTGACCTTTTCAGGTAAAATACTCAATCTGAAGAGTGCTTTTCCGGTAGGGACAATTGGTCTCCAAACCGAGCAAGATATATATAAAAATATAGAAGTGAATGCTGAGGGTATTTTTTCTGTTACCCTTCCTGAGAATCTCCCGTTGAGTTACAAGCTCTTTTCCGATAAAGATTTTCTGAATGGTGTCAATGTAGGCGACATCATCAAAATCCAAAACTATATATTGGCGAAAAATGCAATAAATGATCCCTTGAGCCTTATTGCAGCCGATGTCAACAAAAGTGGGAAGGTGACTGTGGCCGATATCGTTGAATTAAGGAAATTGATTCTGGGTAAGATCGACCAATTTTCTACCGGTGATTCCTGGGTATTCATCGACGCTGATTTCCCACTCTTCATCAACAATTGGGAGCTGGCCAATACTTACGTGTCTCCAACCGATGATAATGATTTTTACAATGAATTTCTGGCTGTAAAAGTTGGTGATGTAGATAGGCTCATATTCAGTCGCCAGGATGAAGTTGCTGTCAGGAATTTGAAACAAAAGGAAATTTTAGATCTTAGCCGGGAAGAAGGGAAAACAACGCTTTGGCTGGCTAAATCGAATGAAACCATAGATGGTCTTCAGTTGAGCCTTGATCTTGATCCCGACCTGCACATCTATTCTATCAATCCTTTGCTTGAGGATAATCAGTATTCCATCAATGAAGATGGCAGAAATATACGGATTGTGCTAACGGCTGATGAGATGTCGGTGCTAAATGGTCAACCGTTGTTTGTATTTGATGAGCCAGGCGCAAAATCTGATAATGCCACATTGAAATTGACCGAAAACTTTGAGAATATGGTTGTTTCAGATGGTGAATTCTATGCCGTTGCACCGATCAGTTTGAAGGAGAATCCTGTCTCTGAAAGTTATGTGAGCCCTAACCCATTTAAGAATAATACTTCGATATACTTCAAAGCAGAAGCTTTTGAGGATGTACAAGTAACTGTGTATGATGTAAATGGTAGGGTAATTAGCGAACAAAAAATCTGTGCTTTGCCGGGACAGAATTCTTTCTCTCTGACAGGAACAGAATTGAGCAAAGCCGGAATGTATTTCTACAGTATTTTGGGCAAGGGCATTCAAAGCTCAGGAAAGATAATGATGCTTGATTGATTAAAGCGACCAATACCGGGAAAAAGGTTTTACGGGTTGTAATTATTGTTATGAATTTTGGACAAAAACGGAGCAGCATCTGCCGCTCCGTTCCTTTTTATTCCTACTTGTGTTCGACAAAGCTTTTTGCCTAACCCAAGCATTGTTTTCCAATGAAAAGGCTACTATAGCGTTTCCTTCAGCCATCGGAAGAATTCGTGGTGCCATACAAGGCTGTTGAAAGGCTTTGTAACCCAATGTCCTTCGTCTGGATAGATGACCAATCGCGATTTGATTCCCCTCAGTTGTGCGGCCTGGTACGCTTCCAGTCCCTGCGTGTAAGGCACGCGATAATCCTTCTCACCCTCGAATATCAGAATGGGAGTATCCCAGCGATCCACAAATTTTACCGGATTAAAGTCGGTATATGCCTTAGGTTGCGGCTTTTCCCAATAAGCGCCCTTCAGGTCAAAATTGGCAAACCATAGCTCTTCTGTCGATCCATACCAGCTGTCCATATCGAATAGGCCACAATGCGCTATAAATGTTTTGAAACGCTTTTCATGCTTGCCTGCCAGCATATACACTGAATAGCCTCCGTAAGATGCACCGACTGCACCCATTCTGTTCTTATCGACATAAGGCTCTGCCGCCATAGCATCGGCAGCACTCAGATAATCCCTGATGGGCTGTCCGCCCCAGTCACCTGAGATGGCCTCATTCCATTCCTGACCATAACCGGGCATCCCCCGGCGGTTGGGAGCTATGACAATGTACCCATTGGCAGCCATCAGCTGCATATTCCAACGGAAAGAATAGAATTGTGTAAGTGCACTTTGAGGGCCACCCTGACAATATAACAGTGTTGGATATTTTTTATTGGGATCAAAATTCGGAGGGTAAATGACCCAGGAAACCATATCCTTTTTGTCGGTTGTCTTGATGATCTTTTTTTCGACCTTGCTTAGGCCTATGGTTCTGTACACTTCGTCATTAACGTGTGTGAGCTGGAGTGCATTTCCGGTTGCGGGATCCACGGAATATATTTCGACTGCATGATTGAAGTCGGTACGTTGTGCAATGATACGGCCATCTGCACCGACGCCGAGTATGGATGAATAGTCATGCTCGTCAGTTGTAATCTGTCTGATTGTCTGTTTGATGGCTCCCGTCTTATCCATATTCAGTTTCAATTCAAACAATGAAGTCAGACCGTTGGAAGGGGCCGAAAAGTATAGCCTGTCATTATTTGGCGCCCAGACGAATCCGTTTACGTTTCCATCATAACTTTGGAACAAATCATATTTCTTTCCTGTAGCGAGATTGGCCACCCAAATACTGTTCTTGTCCGCTTCATAGCCGTCACGCGGCATTGATGTCCATGCGAGCCATTTTCCATCTGGTGAAAAGGCAGGACTTTTGTCGTAACCCATCATGCCCATGGTAAAGTTGGTTGTTTTCCCGGTATTAAGGTCGTAGAAGTAGATATCGGAGTTGGTACTCAACGCATAATCCTTACCTGTCTTTTTCACCGATACATAAGCCAATAGATTACCGTCAGGATGCCATGACATATCATCACTGCCTCCAAACGGTCTCGTAGGTGCATCATAAGGTTCACCCGGCATGATATCCACTCCCTTATAACTGCCATCCGGCTGTTTTTTGCTTACGAAGATATGATTGTAAGTGCCGTCTGCCCATTCAGTCCAGTGCCTGTACATGAGATCGTCGTATATTCTGGCGCTGGTCGATGCATATTCCGGATACAGGTCTGCAGCGGTTTTGCCCACCTTGATGGATTGGGACCATGCAGCATTTCCCGTTTTTGGATTGAAGATCAGGTTGTCGGCATCTTTTAGGCCACCAGGTATGGAACCGGCAGATTTCATTTCTCCTCCGGCAAAATACATTATTTTACCATCCGGCAGGAGTATGGGACCGTCTCCCGGTTGGCCCATGCTTACCGATTGGATATTCTTTCCATCGATACTTATGGATGAAATGAAGTTGGCTCTTTTGCCTGTTTTGAGGTCGTAAGTGGTGACATTATAACATATGGATCTGTTATTGTCGTATAGAAAAGCTCCGCTAACCCTGCCAAGTGACCACAATAATTCCGGTGTCATTACACTTTGGGCATGGATTGTCATACATCCGATCGAAAGTAATAAAATGGATAAATACCTTTTCATCATGTTTTTAAGTTTGAAATTTATTTTTTAATCATTACAAAGTCATTCATGTAGTAACCGTTACCGATATCGAAATCCCCTGTGCTTTCTATTGTGAAACCATTTTTGAAATAAAAGTTTACAGCCTTGTAGTTTTTCCTGTTGACTTGAAGCCTGATGGGTCTGTCTTTTTTGATCAGATTTTCATCGATAAATTTCATTACCTGAGAACCGGCTCCCCGGTTTTGGATGGATGTATCGATATAAAACTTGTGAATGAAATGGTCTTTATCACGTGTTTCCATATGCAGGTAGCCAATAGGAAGGTCATCTGATATGATGAAGTACAACCCCGGTTCACCAGTCAGGTACTTTGATAAGACTTCGGGTGCATAAAACAGCTTCAGCATATATTCCAATTGGTCATGTCCGATATTGTCCAGATATGTAGCCTCCCAGATTGTCCGGGCAAGTGAGCCAATCAGGGGCAAGTCATCGATTCCGGCTTTTCTCAAAGTAACCACAAACAATCTGCAGGCTTTAAATATATTTTAAATATAGATTCCTAATTTATAAAGCATTCATCAGCCGGTAGCTATTGCTGACACATTATAACACTGTCTTAACATAGCCGGTATCTTTCAATTTGTCACAGGAATTTCTTCATATATTTGGCATCTGCCTTGATAGCTTCCAGGGGTGTGGTGTCCGGATAAGCCTCCTGCTCCACGATGAAATACTTCATTCCGTTATTGAGGGCTGTAGAAAGCACATTCCTCCAATCGATGACGCCTTTTCCGACATCAACCGAATTCATGCCGTTGTCTTTCCCCGGATTTTTACTATAATCCTTTATATGACATAGCCTGAACCGGCCTTTGTATTTTTCGAGCCAATGGTCTATATTTTCACCTGCTGCATATACCCAATACATATCCATTTCGAAGTCCACTAATTCCGGATCAGTCGATTCCATCATCACATCCTGAGGGTATATTCCGTCTATTTTTTCAAAAGAATAGGCATGATTGTGATAGGCAAAGCGGATGCCGTGTTTTTTGCATATTTTTCCTTTATGATTGAAGTCGTCAGCCGCTTTTTTATAGAAATCAAGATTGGGTTGCTTTCCCAACCAGGGGCACACCAGATACTTCATGCCCACTTCGGCTGCTTCTGCTGCTTTTCGATCGAAATCCTTACCGATATCGCAATGCGTTGAAACTACTTCCATCCCAAGTCCGGAAATATACTCCTTGAATCCTTTATGTCCCATGCCCCACCAAATACCTGACGGGCCTTCATAACTCTCTATCTGTTGATAGCCGGCCTCAGCCACTTGCCTCAAAACACCTTTTGCATCTTTGGGCATATCATCCCTAAGAGTATAAAGTTGCAAACCTATTTTCTTAAGGCCAAGCGTATCCGGATTGGAGGGCAGGATACTTCTGCAGGAGGGCAACAAACAAAGGCCTGCCGCTGCCATGCCAATATCTCTGATAAATGTTCTTCTGTCGTTTTTCACGAATCAATATTTTTAAGCCAACGTAAATTTAATATTAATCCCCGGTTAATGCAACTGTACTTGTGATAATAATATAAAAAAACAAGTCTCCATCGCTACTACGGTGGAGACTTGTTATTCAGAGCATTGAGAGGAAATTACTTGATCAATAGGTTGCTCATGGCTTCTTTCATCCTGTCATTGCTTGCTTTATCAATATATCCTTGTACGATGGCGTTGGAGCGCTTGACCATATCTGACGATTCCTGACCGGAGAATGATGGATTGGACTTGGCAGCGCCGGCAATATCGAAGAGCGACTTAGCCACAGCGAATCGCTTCCACTGTGAAAATTCTGACGATTGTGCCAGTTTCTCGATGGTATTGAATCCATTCGCAATGGTAGCCTTATCACTCTCTAGCAAGAGCTCGGTGTAGTTGCCAAATACGCCGAATGCCTCAAATCCATCTGCGGATTCCAATTTGCCTTCCATGAGGGTTAAGGCTCTCGGGTCATTATTGAACTTGTATATTTCAGCTATTGCCGAAGTGACCATACTGTTGTTTTCCATTTCGTACTTGCTCACATACGGGGCAGCTTTTTCCTTGTCCAGTTTATTGTATGCCGTAAGCGCGGATGCAAGCACGGAATAGGCTACTTCATCGTTGATATTCGCCAGTATAGCATTCTCGTATTCAGGCTTTGGATTTTCAGCCAGGATGTCCAGAGCTGTGGATCTTACGGAAGGCTCCTTATCTGTTTTTGCCAGTTCCAACACCTTGGATTTAAACATGGGATAACTACCCAGATCTACCTGTTCCAATGCCTTTCTTCTGATTGCAGGAGAAGGATCGGACAGATAACCAAGGATAATATTGTCCACTTCCGGTGTCAGTTCCGATTTGATTTTGTCCAGAGCTGTCATCCTGTCGTAAAGGGTCTTGTTATGCGTTGCCTGATATTTATATGCATCTCTGGATTTTTCAAATTTGATTTTGGCCAATAAAACATTGTCTGAATCAAAAATGATATTTGCGGGCTTGCCGGTAACATCGAAAGAGAAAGTCTGTTTTCTCTTGTTGATGAATATGTTATGGGTCTGAGGCTTAGCATCTCCACCCGAATACAAATCGACCTGTACAGGGAGCTGGAAGATATGTTGTTGTTCCGGACCTTCCTGAGTTTGTTCTACCATAAGAAATAATTTCTTGCCTGACTCATCCATGCTGTCTCTAACTGTAAGCTCCGGTTGGCCGCTTCCGAAATACCATTGATTGAAAAACCAATTGAGATCTTCGCCTGAAACTTCCTCCATAGCCAACCTCAGATTGGCTGCCTCGACAGCGGTATATGCATTCTTGTTTAGATAAAGTTTCAATCCTGCAAAGAATACATCATCCCCCAGATAGCTTCTCAACATATGCAGCACTAGACCACCTTTGTTGTAGGAATGTGCATCGAAAACATCCTCCCTGTTATCATAGGTATAATAGATAAGGTCATGCATATTGTTTCTGGATGAAGCCAGATAACCTGACATCTCATTAAGCCTGTGGAAGTCGGCGGCATCCCGGCCATTTTTATGCTCTTCCCAAAGGTATTCGGCGTAGTTGGCAAATCCTTCGTTCATGGTAATGTTGGCCCATGATTCGCAAGTTACGTAGTCACCGAACCAATGGTGGAACATTTCATGAGCGACGATACCGTCATTATCGCCATCCAGGAGTTCGCGGGTTGTCTTTTGGCAGAAGTCACCGAATACAACGGCTGTGGTGTTTTCCATAGCTCCGGAGACATAGTCTCTTACGATGACTTGAGAGAAGCTTGGCCATGGATATTTGACGCCCAGCCTTTCTGAGAAGAATGACAACATTTCAGGCGTATGATTGAAGATGGCCTTGGCGTCTTTCTCGTATTTGGGCTCGACATAATATTTAAGCGGAATATTATTCCATTTGTCGTTGACGACGGCATATTCACCGACGGCCATCATAAATAGATACGGTGCATGAGGCTGTGACATCTTGTAATGGTCAGTACGTGTGCCATCCTTGTTTTTCTTGGAATCGGCAAAAACTCCATTGGAAAGCGTCTTGAAATTATCATCCACGGTAATCCACATCTCCTGAGTACATCTTTGGTTGGGTCTGTCGATGGTCGGAAACCATCTGCTATTGCTTTGTGATTCTCCTTGTGTCCAGATCTGACGTGGCTTGTTCTTGTCCTTCCCGTCAGGATTGATGAAGTATAAGCCCTTGTCGGAAGAGATTGCTGATGAACCGCCAATTTTATTTTCATCCGGTTTGGCGATATAATTGATTTTGACCTTGACCTGTGATCCGACCGCATAATCCTTGCCCAGATCGATGGATAAGGTATTGCCGTCATAATTGTACTTCAGTTTTTTGCCGTCCGCAGAGGTAATGGATTTGATTTCAAAGCCTACAGCATCAAGATCAAGTACTTTTCTTGCTTTAGCGACCGGAGTAGCGGTGATTTCAGCCGTGCCGATACAGTGACTCTTCGTCCAGTCGAAACTGATCCACAGCTTGGTATCCACTAGGTTGAACAATCTGGTAGCAGCCGCTCTATACACAGGAAGCGTGTCGGGCAAAGATTTTACTTCTCCAAAAGGATAATGGTAATCATCCTCGTCCATGGTGTAATCATATCCACCCTCTTCATCCATCGTGTCCGTTGCCTCCGAGATTGGCTCCGCCTGAGTGGTCACTACTGCCGGAGCAGGGGCGGGTTTTGTTGAATTGCAGGACATCAGGGTGCCTAAAGCTGCAATGATCAGTAAAATGTATTTATTCACTTTAAAAGGTTTTAGTTTGATTTAATTGAAAACGAAATTTATCCGGCCACATTGTATTCCCTCAATGCGGAGTTTAAGCTTGTCTTTTTGTCTGTGCTTTCCTTGCGTCGTCCGATGATGAGGGCACAAGGCACCTGATAGCTGCCTGATGGAAACTCTTTGGTGTATGAACCGGGGATGACGACGGATCTTGGAGGTACCTCACCCTTGTATCTTACTTCTTCAGGTCCGGTCACATCAATGATATGTGTGCTTTGGGTCAATACCACGTTGGCGCCCAATACGGCTTCCCTTCCCACCTTGACTCCTTCCACTACGATGCACCTGGAGCCGATAAATGCATCGTCCTCAATGATTACGGGGCTGGCTTGTACCGGTTCCAGAACGCCACCGATGCCTACACCTCCGCTAAGATGCACATTCCGCCCGATCTGCGCACACGATCCCACTGTCGCCCATGTGTCCACCATGGTGCCGGATCCGACATAAGCGCCTATATTGACATAAGAAGGCATCATGATCACTCCTTTCTCCAGAAAGCTACCATATCTTGCAACAGCATGAGGGACGGACCTGACACCCTGTTCTGCATATGATTTTTTCAATGCGATTTTGTCATGCCATTCGAAGGGGCCGACTTCGATGGTCTCCATTTGTTGAATGGGAAAATATAGGATAACCGCTTTTTTGACCCACTCATTCACTACCCAGTTTTCGCTATCTGGTTGGGCAACCCGAAGTTTACCTTTATCGAGCATTTCGATGACGTTTCGGATGGCTGTCTGGGTTTCAACGGTGCTGAGCAAGTCGCGGTTTTCCCATGCAGATTCAATAGTTTTTTTCAGTAAATCCAATTTGTTGAAATTTTAAGTCACGAAGATAGGTTTTTATCGAAAAAAATAAAATTAGTTCGCTGAAAACGGCTATTTTACGGATATGATACACTGTTTTGTTGACTAATCCATATCCCAATCGAAACCGGTTTCTACCGTAGCTTCGGATTGAATTAAATTTTTTAGACTTTGATAATAATATAGGTGGCGAGTTTTGCGCCTTTAGCATTTATAGGAGTTTTTCGTATGCTGGTCGGTCTTGCAGTATTTTAGGGTGGAGGGTGAATCGAATTAGGTAGATGATTAATAATCATGGAGCCAGACATAATCAATGTTTTGAAAAATCTGATTTAAAAAATTGTTCTTTTTTTTGAGGTAAATTCATGGCGACTTCTTTATATCCCTATGGATGAAAGCTTTAAGGGTATTAATTTCCTACCTACTTAGAATTTTGATTTCCCATCCATATTTTGGCCCGTCCTGTATGCCTGTCTAAACAATCGTTACCGCACATTTCGTGACTGCTTCATGGATATCTTCGAGATTTTGCAATCTAATTTGAGCATCTCTTTGGTGAATTTGATTTGTACTGAAAACCTCGATACGTGATTTTTGAATTATTTTCCCATTATTTACCACTTGAGCTAATTCATAGCGTATAAATAAAATGTAATACTTATCATGTTGTAACTCATGTATATTAATATGTATATAATTTAAATATTACAATATGTAATCAAAATATTGACAAAATGGTATTTTTATGATTATGTTCATATATAAAAAATAATAATTTGATAGGTGGTCAAATTTTTTTTGGGGAAAATGTGTCAGCGGGTGGGAAGTTGTATTACTTTTGACACAGAAGAACGGAAAAACAGTTCTTTAAACCTAATTAATGCAGCTATACGGAGAATACGAATGTAGCGTTGATGAGAAGGGCAGGCTGAAGTTGCCGGTCGCTCTGTTGCGCCATGTAGGTGGGAACCCGCCGTATAAGTTCTATGTTAATCGCGGTTTTGAGAAATGTTTGATGTTATATCCCGAGAAAGTTTGGGATGAAATCGTTGAAAAAGTAAACAACCTCAACTCTTTCGTTACCGAGGAACGCAACTTTATCAGGTATTTTTTCAGGGGGCTTAGGGATGTGGCGACGGATGCGGCAGAACGTATCCTGCTTCCAAAGCCTTTGATGGAATTTGCCGGAATTAAGAAAGAAGTTGTTTTATTCGGTTACATGGGTCGCGTGGAGATCTGGGATAAGGCCACTTATTATGAGTGGGCGGGTGTCGAACCGGACAATTTTGCCCAGTTGGCTGAAAAGCTCCTTGGAAACAAACGCGAAGAAGAAAATCCATCCGGATTGTGATGCAGGAGTATCATCTGCCTGTCTTACCCCGGGAAACAATCGATGCGTTGGGTATTAAACCATCCGGCATCTATGTCGATGTGACCTTTGGTGGTGGCGGGCATAGCAAATTGATTCTCGAAAAGCTCGGCAATGATGGTCGGCTATACGTGATGGATCAGGACCTTGATGTGATCGGAAATATTCCGGATGACGACCGCGTAGTCTTTATTCACAGCAATTTTCGCTATATGCGGAGAATGTTGCGGGTAGAGGGCGTAAGTCAGGTGGATGGGATTCTGGCTGACATCGGAGTTTCTTCCCATCAATTCGATACCGGTGAAAGAGGCTTTTCATTCCGCTTCGAAGGTGATTTGGATATGAGGATGAACAGGAATCAGCCCATCACTGCAGCCGAAATCATTAGTGATTACAGCGAAGGTGCACTGGTGGAGATGTTTTCCGGTTTAGGCGAAGTAAGGAATGCGAAGACACTGGCTAAATGGATAGTTGATATCAGAAGCAAGCGAAAGATAAAGACCATTGAGGAATTGGTATATTGTATTCAACCTGCCATCATGGGCAATAAGGCAAAATACCTGGCAAAGGTTTTTCAGGCACTCAGGATTGAGGTGAATGATGAACTGAAAGCTTTGGAAGATTTGCTTTGTGATGCTGTTGATGTGTTGAAGCCCGGAGGAATCATGGCAGTGATTACATTTCACAGCCTTGAGGACAGGATAGTCAAGAATTTTTTCAAGACTGGGAATGCGGAGGGCAGCGTTGAAAAAGATGAATATGGCCATATCTCCAGACCTTTTATCCCGATAAACAAAAAACCGATTGAAGCGGGACAAGAGGAATTGAAGATCAACCAGCGCGCGAGAAGCGCAAAACTTAGGGCGGCAAGAAGAAACGAAGAATAACGTTTTTGGTGGGGCCACAAAGTACTGTGGCATATAAGGTGTAAGAAAACAACTATTTATATTCCTGTGTATCGGCCAACCGGGCACAGGGGATTAAGGTCTCAAAATTAGAAACTACTAAATGAAAAAAATACGCAAACAACGCCAAAATTGGATTGACGGTTTTGGTATGGACATCCTGAAAAGGAACACTCCTTTTCTTTGTTTTCTCGGGCTGCTTGGCCTCCTCTACATTGCCAACACGCATAGCGCCGAAAACAAAGTCAACAAAATACTGGCCTTAAAGACAGAAATCAGGGAGCTCAACTGGGAGTACCTGAAACTCAAGAGTGAGCTTGTGCATAACAGCATGTACTCATCCGTTGAAACCAAATTGTCTGATAAGGAACTGGGCCTTAGAGGTCAAAAGCCTGTACAGGTCATAGTCAAAGATTGATGATGTCTGCTCCTGTTGATAATAAGTCTGAAGTAGTTAGAAATTCCAACATTGTATTGTGGATTTTCAGCGCTTTGGCGGTGTTGGTCATCGCTCAGGTGATCAATATCGGTATTGTCAAAGGGGAGCATTATAGAACTCTAGGAAAGGAATTGAGGATTAAGGCTATTGATATTCAGGCTGATCGTGGCAATATCCTGAGTGATAACGGTGAGCTGCTGGCAGTGTCCATGCCTTTTTACGACGTTTATTTTGATCCTACTGCTTCCCGCCGTTATGTGCAGGAAATGAAGGAAAAGGATCGCAACTTTATGAAGAAGTCCGGAGACATTTTTGCAAAGAATATCGACTCTCTCTCAATATGTATTTCAAAATATCTGAAGCCTAACCTTACTCCCAATGAAATCAAGAAATGGCTGATTTCGAAGAGAAATCAAAATGAGAAATATTTGTGCCTGGCCAAGGGCATTTCACATGAAAAAATGAAACTTGTCAAGGAATTCCCTCTTTTCAGATTGGGCAAGAATAAGGCAGGAATCATATTTGAAATGAAGCAAAGACGGGTTCGCCCTTATGGAGACCTCGCCTTGAGGACAGTTGGTTATTCCCGCAAAAATTCCCAGTCTATCGGACTTGAAGCATATTACGATGAATATCTCAGTGGTGAAGCAGGTAAGCGTATGGTGCAATTTATTTCTCCATCCAAGTACATTCCTATCAATGATCTTACTGAGATAGAACCCAAAAATGGAGATGATGTCCACACAACACTGAATGTGCAGATGCAGGATATCGCCGGTGAGGCATTGAGAAGCGCACTGGACTATCATAAGGCTTCTTATGGAACAGTGGTAGTTATGGAAGTTAAGACCGGGAATATCAAAGCCATGAGCAATCTTAAGCGGGATGGCGATGTCTTCACTGAAGACTATAATTATGCTGCCGGCATGAGTACTGAGCCCGGATCAACCTTCAAGTTGGCTTCTGTGATGGCAATCCTGGAAGATAAGAAAATGTCGCTCGATAAGGAATTCGATGTCGGTTATGGAAAAGCGGTTGTGAGTGGACGTGAAATGAAAGATTCCGAAGGTCATGGTCATGCAACGCTGACACTACAGCGAGCATTTGAGCTTTCATCCAATATAGGCATCAGTAAGGCCGTCGTTGAAGCGTATGGAGGCACCCGTGAAGGATCCTTCAAATTTGTGGACAGAATCAGACAGTTTCATCTTGATAAAATCACCGGTGTTGATATCCCCGGTGAAGGTAAACCATTGATCAAGACTCCGTATAATCTAAAGCAATTATGGAGTAAATCTACGCTTGCATGGATGGCGCATGGATACGAAACCCAACTGACTCCGCTTCAGATGCTGACTTTTTACAACGCAGTAGCCAATAACGGCAGGATGATGCAGCCACGATTGGTGACCGGTGTTTGGTCTCATGGCGAATTGATCAAGGAATTTGAGCCTAAGGTGCTGGTTGAAAAAATCGCTGGCGATACTACGATTATGCTGGCCAGGACATTGTTGGAAGGCGTAGTCCAGAATGGTACTGCCAGAAGATATAAAAACGATATGTACAGCTTTGCAGGCAAGACAGGTACTGCCAGTCTGGATTATGGAGGTATCAAGCGCGGCAGGTATCGTGCATCCTTTATTGGATATTTTCCGGCTGATAATCCTGTATATTCCATCTGTGTATCCATCACGGAGCCAAGAGAACATGGTTATCACGGTTCTGAAGTCGCTCTTCCGGTATTCAGGGCTGTTGCTGATAAGATTTTATCCTTCGACCCCAATTTTTTCAAGGTCTATACTCCTGATAACAATGCTATGGTTTTGACAGATCAATTGCCTCAGGGTGAAAAAGGATATCGCATCGACTATCTGGGCATATTCAATCGCCTGGGAGTGCCGGTGTTCACAAAAGGAGAAAACACAGATTTCGTAGTGACGAAGAGGGTGGACCAGGAGGTGGATCTTCTTGCGATGAATGAGCCCGCCGGCCTTGTCCCCGATGTGACAGGCATGGGCTTGAGAGATGCGCTGTACGCTTTGGAGAGTCGGGGACTGACAGCGGAAGTTACAGGATACGGAAAGGTATCCTCTCAGAATATATCACCCGGAACAAAGGTTTCGGGGCAGAAAGTAGTAATCAGACTGCAATGACATGCCTGTAATCCAACTGAATGATCTTTTGAAATCTGCGGGCATTCCCGTGCTGACAGGAGGAAATGATGTCGCGATAAGCGGTATCGCCATCGACAGCAGAAAGGTTAAGGAAGGCTCGATATTCATTGCGATCAAAGGATCTGAACAGGATGGGCATCGATACATTCCAAAGGCTATTGAAGCAGGAGCCTCAGCCATAGTTTGTCAGGATCAGGTCGATATACCTGAAGACATCCGGATGATTTTGGTTGAAGACAGTGCAGATGCAGCCGGCAGATTGGCATCAGCTTTCTATGGACATCCATCGGAAGCGCTCAGGATGGTCGGAGTGACCGGTACCAATGGCAAGACAACAACGGTGACCTTGCTTTACCAGTTGATGAAACAATTGGGGTACAGGACAGGCTTGATTTCTACAGTTGAAAATTTAGTGGATGGAAGAGTGATTCCGGCAACCCATACCACTCCGGACCCGGTTGAGCTTAACGCTCTGCTGGCCGAAATGGTTGATGCAGGCTGCGAATACGCATTCATGGAGGTAAGTTCCCATGCTGCTCATCAGAAGCGCATCAGTGGTTTGAGATTTGAAGGGGCTGTATTTACCAATATAACACACGATCATCTTGATTATCACAAGACATTCGATGATTATATCGCTGCTAAAAAGTCTTTTTTTGATGGACTGACCGCGGGAAGTTTTGCCTTAGTCAATGCTGATGATCGACGAAGTGATGTCATGCTCCAGAATACAAGGGCATCCAAGCATTACTATAGCCTGAGGAGAAGCGCAGAGTTCAAAGGTAAAATCTTCGAGAATACTCTGGAAGGGTTAGAGATGGAAATCGACGGTGTACATGCACATCTCCTGCTGATCGGGGAGTTCAATGCCTATAATGCTTTATGTGCCTATGGTATATGCAGGTTGCTAGGGTTGGATAGAGAGGTAATTCTGACAGGGTTGAGTGCCTTGCCGGGTGCCAGAGGCAGGTTTGAAACAATCCGGGATTTGAAGAATGGAGTGTTGTATATAGTCGATTATGCACACACACCGGATGCCCTGGAAAAAGTGCTTAAAACCATCGAGGTGATGAAGCAAAAAGGCAGCATTATCACGGTTGTGGGATGCGGAGGCCATCGCGATAAGGAAAAGAGACCCAAAATGGGTGCCCTGGCTGCGAGACTGAGCAGCGAGGCCATTTTTACCGATGATAATCCGAGGGATGAAGATCCTGAAGACATCACCGCGGCGATGATGGAAGGAGTGGGTACGGCTGACAGAAACAAGGTTCTGATCATCAACGACAGGGCTCAGGCCATCAAAACGGCCTCCAGGCTGGCAACAAAGGGCGATATAGTGCTCGTAGCCGGAAAAGGCCACGAAGCGTATCAGGAGGGGAAGAATGGAAAGATTGATTTTGACGACCGAAAGGTCATAGAAGATATAATCGGCAGGTAAAGTCCTGTCGGAAAGACGTAGGTTCTATTTTTAAATTTGGTTGGAATGAGCAGGTAAGGCAATCCGGACTCTGGCTGTCATATCGGTTCTAGTGCCAGCACAGGCTGGTTGCCCCCTGCTCACCATTTTTAGAACAGAGCTGCCTTTTGTGAAAACAGGAAGACCCCGAAGAAACCAATACAAAGTGTATCTGAAAAGCTACACCGTTTTAAATTAATACAAAGGCGAGATGCTGTATTATTTGTTTGAATACTTATACAAAGATCTGAATATCCCGGGAACCGGAGTATTCAGGTTTATCACGTTCCGAGCGGGCCTTGCCATTGTATTGTCCTTATTGATATCCATTGTTTTTGGTAAAAAAATCATTCAGTCACTCCGCCGCCGCCAGATTGGTGAAACAGTCCGGGATCTGGGATTGGAAGGTCAAAAAGAAAAAGAAGGCACTCCAACCATGGGTGGAATCATCATTGTCCTGGCCATTGTTGTTCCTTGTATGTTGGTTGCCCGCCTTGATAATGTCTATATCATCCTGATGTTGATTGCTACGTTGTGGATGGCCGGTATCGGTTATCTCGATGATTACATTAAGGTGGTGAAGAAGGATAAGGAAGGCCTAAAAGGTATTTTCAAGATAATAGGTCAGGTCGGTCTGGGTCTGCTGGTAGCTATCACGATGTTGGTCAGCAATGACGTTACTGTAAGAATGACGCCTCAGCAAGCCGAAATGGGTGGATATAAGATCGTGAAGACTGTTATGGTGGAAGATCCGCATCATGCAGGCCAACTTGTAAAAATGGTCCATGCCAAAGCTGCTATCACCAACGTACCTTTCTTCAAGAATAACGAGCTGGATTATGGCAAACTGCTTGATTTTATGCATCTGAACAAGGAAGTCATGCTTTGGATCGTATTTATAATAGCGGTCGTGTTTATCATTACCGCTGTCAGTAATGCGGCCAATCTCACTGATGGAATTGACGGGCTGGCTACCGGGGTGTCGGCTACTATCGGAGCAGTATTGGCTGCCTTTGCGTACTTAAGTGGCAACTCAGTATTTGCAGAATATCTCAACATAACTTTTATCCCCAACAGTAGTGAATTGGTGATCTTCAGTTCGTGCTTTATTGGAGCTTGCACAGGATTCCTATGGCATAACTCCTATCCCGCCAGGGTGTTTATGGGAGATACAGGCAGCCTGACTCTTGGTGGCATCATTGCAGCTCTGGCCATCGTCTTGCGTAAGGAGCTCTTGTTGCCCATTCTGTGCGGGATTTTTGTGGTAGAAAACCTTTCAGTAATCATTCAAAGATATTACTTCAAATACACCAAGAAAAAATACGGTGAAGGCAGGCGTGTCTTTTTGATGGCACCAATCCACCATCATTTCCAAAAGAAAGGATACCATGAAGCCAAGATCGTAACAAGGTTCTGGATCATATCCATCATCCTTGCTGTCATGACAATATTAACCCTCAAAATCAGATAATCGATATGAAGGTAGTAGTCATAGGAGCTAAAGAAAGTGGTGTCGGAGCAGCCCTGTTGTGCCAAAAAATGGGATATGAAGTTCTGGTCAGCGACAATGGACCGGTAATAGAGCCTTTCCGCGTCGAGTTGGAAAGATCAAAGATCCCTTTTGAAGAAAATGGCCATTCTTCAGGATTCTCCGACCGTTTTGACCTGATGGTTATAAGCCCGGGCGTCCCAACAACGGTACCCGTCATCCGTGATTTTGCAAAAAGTGGAAAGGAGGTTATCTCAGAGATTGAATTTGCATGGCGACATATCGGAGATGGCAAGGTAATCGGCATTACTGGCAGCAATGGCAAGAGCACACTTTCTTCATTGATCTACCATGTGATGGAAGAGCTGGACAGAGATGTTACCCTGGTGGGAAATATAGGATATAGCTTTGCTAAAATGATAGCGACAACTCGTTCGCAATACTATGTTTGTGAATTGAGCAGTTTCCAACTTGAGAATATAGTGGACTTCAGGCCGCATGTAGCGATAATCACCAACATTACTCCTGACCATTTGGACAGATATGACCACAGTATGGAAAAATACGCCGCGGCCAAATTCAGGATTACCGAAAATCAAACATCCAATGATGTACTGATCATGAATGCCGATGATGCTTATTCGGTCGAATTCTTCAAGCACGTGGATACTGCGGCCCGCATCAAATATATTACATCGGAACGCATATCTGAGACAAGTTATGTTTCTGAGTCCGGTAAGTCGTATGATCTGAGTGCCAGTCAGCTGAGGGGACGACACAATCGGGCCAATATGGCTCAGGCAATCGAAGCCCTGGAATTCATTGGTGAGAAACAATACCTCATAGAGCAAAACATCTCATCATTCAATGGTTTGACACATCGGCTCGAGTATGTTGCGACGGTTCATGGAGTTGACTTTATCAATGACAGCAAGGCAACCAATGTTGATTCCGTTATGTACGCTCTTGATGCTATGACCCAGCCAATCGTATGGATTGCAGGTGGGACGGATAAAGGCAATGAATACGATGCCATCATGCCATTGGTAAAGGAAAAGGTTAAGCATCTGATTTGTTTGGGTGTGGACAATACAAAGCTCATCAACAGTTTTGGAGATATCGTAGAGGGGATTGAAGAGGCGGCTTCGGCGGAAGAAGCTGTGCGAAAGGCTATGAAAGCTGCATCACCAGGTGATGTAGTGTTGCTTTCGCCGGCATGTGCAAGTTTCGACCTGTTCAAAAATTTTGAGGACAGGGGCGAAAAATTTAAAAAGGCTATTAGAAAACTAACATAAATTATTAGGGCTGAAGACTAAGGTCTGGTATTAAAAAATTGGTCTTTAAGAAAACTACAACTACAGAATGAAGACAAAAGAATGGTTAAGTGCGAATTTTAAGGGAGATCCGATCCTATGGATCCTTCTGACCCTGCTCGCCCTTGGCAGTTTACTTGCAGTTTATAGTACCACGGGAGGTTATTCACAGATTGGCAAAAGTCATGGAGCCACGAATGAATACTTCTTGTTCAAACAGTTAGCTTTCCTGATAGTAGGAGTGGGATTGGCTTACATTGGCCATAGGGTCAATTTTAAGCGTTATTCAGCCATCGCTTTACCATTTTTGGTCTTTTCTCTTTTGCTTTTAGTTTTGGTTCTATTTTTTGGTAATGAGATCAATGGAGCAAAGCGATGGCTGACCGTCCCGCTGGTCGGCCTGTCCATTCAGCCGGCTGATATAGCCAAGATGGCCCTCATGATTTATTTGGCGCGTGTCATAAGCGGCTCCCAAACCATGATCAAACAGGATATCAGTATCTTTTGGATGCTCATTATACCGACTCTCTTGATTTGTCTTTTCATCTTACCCAACAACTTGAGTACAGCAGGATTGCTGTTTGTGACATCGATTATTGTCATGTTTATCGGCAGGATTCCATTGAAATATATCCTGTATATCTTCGGCATTGGTGTTACGATGTTCCTCATTGTCTTTTTGATTGGATATTTTTCAGGTTCAGGAACCCGTGCCATGACCTGGGCCAATCGTGTCACTGCCTTTGTTGGCGGGGAGGAATCCTTCCAGTCTCAGCAGGCACGTATCGCAATAGCCAATGGCGGAATTATCGGTGTAGGTCCCGGAAACAGTATGCAAAGGAATTTCCTGCCATATTCTCACGCAGACTTCATATACTCCATCATCTGTGAAGAATTTGGCATGTTCGGAGCGATAGGCATTATGGCCATCTATCTTTTGATGCTTTACAGGGTCATACGGATCGTAAAGCGATCTCCAAAAACATTCGGTGCCATGCTCGCCATCGGGTTGTGCATCAACATTGTCATTCAGGCCTATGCCAATATCATGGTCAATGTCGGATTGATTCCGGATACCGGAGTTACACTGCCCATTATATCCCTTGGTGGAACGAGCCTGATCTTTACCTGTCTTTCCTTTGGGATCATCCTAAGTGTGAGCAGATATATTGAGACGAGAGAAGAGGCGATGAGTGCAGTTATTGTTAACCCTGAAGCTAATCCATCCGAAGCATGAAAAGGGTAATCATCAGCGGAGGAGGCACCGGAGGCCATATTTACCCGGCAATCGCCATAGCGGATGCCGTTAGGTCCTGCTTGAGTGATGTCGAGCTTTTGTTCGTGGGTGCTGAGGGTAAGATGGAGATGGAGAAGGTTCCCGCAGCAGGATATAAGATTATTGGTCTGCCGGTTGCAGGCTTCCAGCGCAGACTTACCTTAAAGAATCTGATGTTCCCTTTCAAGTTGATGAGGAGTATGACACGTTCAAAAAAGGTTGTCAGTGACTTTAATCCCGATATAGCCATTGGTGTTGGTGGATATGCCAGTGGACCCGTCCTTCGGGTCGCCTCCGGAAGAGGTATTCCTACCGTAATCCAGGAACAGAACAGTTATCCCGGAGTGACCAACAAAATTCTTGCTAAGAGGGCATCTGCAATTTGTGTTGCTTATGAAGGTATGGACAGGTTCTTCCCGACCGATAAGATCCATCTTACAGGAAATCCTGTACGCCGCGACATTGCTGATTTAAAGGATAAAAGGGAAGATGGCATTCGATTTTATAATTTGGATTCCGGCAAGAGGACCATACTTGTGATGGGAGGGAGCCTCGGCGCACGAACTTTGAATGAAGCCCTTGTGGCAGCAACAGAAGTGATAGGCGAAAACCAGGATATTCAATGGATTTGGCAGAGCGGAAGTTTCTACAAAGGTATGTATGATGACAGTCAGCTAGCCAAATTGCCCAATGTCAGGAATCTTGCCTTTATAGAAAGAATGGATCTGGCTTATGCCTGCGCTGATCTGGTCATTGGCAGGGCAGGTGCGCTTACTATCTCGGAGATATGCGTAGCCGGGAAGCCATCGGTTCTCATTCCCTCACCCAACGTTGCCGAGGATCATCAGACTAAAAATGCCATGGCATTGGTCGAGAAAAGTGCAACCATTATGATAAGGGATGTGGATGCGATGCAGGATTTGGTCAGTAAGAGCCTGGAACTGGTGAAGGATGATGCAAAATTGAATCAGCTCGCAGCTAACGCAGGATATATGGGAAAGCCTTATGCCGCCGATGAAATCGCTAAGGTCATCATTGATATAATAAATAGGAAGGCCGTATGAAGGAGTTGAAAGGTTTAAAGAAAATATATTTCCTGGGTATCGGTGGAATAGGTATGAGTGCCTTGGCAAGATATTTTCATAGGCGTGGACTTGAAATCTCAGGTTATGACCGTATGCATACTCCGTTGATAGCTGAATTGCAATCCATGGGCATGAAGATCTCCGACAAGGATGAAGTAAATGACTTCGATCGGCCCGACTTGGTAGTATATACTCCTGCTGTGCCTTCAACCTCGGTATTGAGAAAGTATTTTGAAGTACAGGGTATCCCGATGATGAAGCGCTCTCAGGTGCTTGGTTATATCAGCGATTCGGAAAGAACCATTGCCATTGCCGGGACGCATGGGAAGACTACAACGACAGCCATGACGACCCATATTCTTTATCACAGCGGAGTCAAGGTAACCGGCTTCGTTGGTGGCATCATGGCGGATTATGATTCTAATTATGTTGATGATGGTTCTGATTACGTAGTGGCTGAAGCTGACGAATTTGACAGGTCTTTTCTGACACTCACCCCATATATAAGTGCCGTGTTAAGCATGGATCCCGATCATCTTGATATTTATGGCAGCCATGATGAGGTGCTTAAAGGATTTAAGGACTTTATAAACAAAACAATACCCGGCGGTACGGTATATCTGCACAGATCTACAGTATCCAAATTTACTGCTGACGAGTTCTATGTTCTGCAAAGGACCTATGATGTAATGACCATTGGAGATCAAACTTCTGATATATATGGCGACAATATAAGGGTTGAAGAGGATGGAACTACTAAGTTCGATTTTCATTACAAGACACAGGTTTTTCCGGATGTTACCATTAATATGCCCGGGAAGCATAATGTTTCCAATGCAACTGTAGCCATGTCCATCGGTCTTCAATTGAAGCTTTCTCCGGAGGTTGTTTTCGATGCCATAAGCAATTTCAGAGGCATTAAGCGCAGATTTGAATTTATTGTAAAAAAGCCGGACTGTGTATTTATTGATGATTATGCACATCATCCTGAGGAGTTGAGAAATGCCATTGCTACCGCAAAAAGCCTGTATCCGGGAAAGAAGATAACCGGTGTCTTTCAACCACATTTATATTCAAGGACAAGGGATTTTATGAGCGAATTTGCTGAGGTACTGGACGCTCTTGATGAGCCAATTGTGCTGGATATCTACCCTGCCCGCGAGCTGCCGATTGATGGAATCACCAGTGGAGCGATCGTGGAGAGAATGGGCAATCCCAATAAACGGTTGATGGATTTAGATACGGTATGTGAATACATTGCCGGTAAAAAGCCTCAGGTTGTGATTACGTTAGGCGCCGGGGATATTGATACCATTGTTCCAAAAATTAAAAAAATATTGTCATGAACAATAAGGTAAAGAAAGTGGGTTTGAACATATTGGGGCTGGTTCTCTTTATTTCCGCTGTATTGGGTCTTGTCAGTGCAACAGAGGCAGAAAGTTCCGGTAAGGTAGAAAAGATTATTGTCGATATCAAGCCGTTGGAGGGAAATATATTATTGATTGGCAATGAAGATTTGGCTCGTTTGATCAAGAAAAATTACGACCTTAAGCTGAAAGGGCAGGAGATTAGTTTGCTCGATTTAGGCAAGCTTGAGTCCATCATCGAAAAGAATGAATTTGTTCGGGATGCCCAGGTGTATATTGATGCCCGCAATAATTTGAAGATCAGAGTCATTCAGAATAATCCGATTTTAAGAGTAATTAGCCCGGGACAGATTAATTTCCTGATAACCGACCAAGGTGAAAAAATACCCATGCCGGATCATGCAGTGATTCGACTTCCGGTCCTTACCGGGTTGCTGCCATCATTTACATCCAAAACCATGAAGGATTCAAGCGATGTGTATTTCAAAGGATACAGCATTGCCATGGCCATGCGAAAGAATCCTTTTGCTAATAGTCTCACCGAGCAATTGGTCGCCGATGAGAATAAGGATATCATTATGATACCTAAACTGGGAAGTCATAAAATTATCCTTGGAGATGCTGAAAATCTGGAGAATAAGTTCAAACGACTTGAGGTGTTTTATAAAAAAGCCATGCCTGCTGAAGGCTGGAATCTTTATAAAGAAATCAATCTGAAATATAGAGATCAGGTGATTGCCAGGAAAGCTGAAACCACGCCTATAAAGAGCTAAAACAATCTATTTTATAATATTTAGAAATCTTATTACTATGGACAAAAATTTCACAAACAAAAATCCGATTGTAGTCGCCGTTGATATTGGCACATCCAAGGTATGTGCAATGGCTGGACGTCGGGATCCTTTTGGCAGACTGGAAATACTGGCAGTCGGAAAGGTTGAGTCTGATGGTGTCCTGAGAGGTGTCGTCAGCAACATCGAAAAAACTGTACGCGCTATCTCTGACGCGGTGCGTATTGTCGAACAGAAACTGCAGAAAACCGTCAGAACCGTCCATGTAGGTATTGCCGGTCAGCACATCAAGAGTGTTCAGCATCGTGGCTCAAGGTTGCGCGACAATGCCGATGTCGAGATATCTTCTCAGGATATCAGGCAGTTGATCATGGACATGTACAAACTAAACCTTCCTCCGGGTGACAAGATTCTGCATGTATATCCTCAGGAATACAGTGTGGACAACGAGCAGGGTGTAGTTGATCCGATTGGTATGAGCGGTGTGAGACTGGAGGCCAACTTCCATATCATCACCGGTCAGATTACTGCGTCAAACAACATCGTCAGGTGTGTGGAGAAAGCCGGATTGAAGCTGGCTGACCTTACCCTGGAACCGATTGCTTCTTCCGCTTCCGTATTGAGTGAGGAGGAAAAAGAAGCCGGAATTGCTCTGGTTGACATAGGAGGCGGTACCACAGACGTCTGTGTTTACTATGACGGAATCATCAGGCATGCAGCCATTATTCCTTTCGGCGGCAATGCCGTTACTAAAGATATCAAGGAAGGTTGCAACGTTATGCTCAATCAGGCCGAGAAATTGAAGACCAAGTTCGGTTATGCACTTGCTGATGAAGTATTTGACGATAAAATCATTACGATTCCGGGTCTTAAAGGCAGGGAAAATAAGGAAATCAGCCAACGCAACCTTGCTCTGATTATACAGGCCAGGATGGAAGAAATTTTGGATTATGTAATGCTGGAAATAGAAAAATCCGGATTTGAACGCAAGCTGACCGGAGGTATTGTCCTTACCGGTGGAGGCGCTCTATTGAACGGAATAGAAAAGCTTGCCGCTCTGCATAGTGGGCTGGAGACAAGGATCGGACTTCCGATCGAGTATCTTGCTCACGGGTACAATGCCAATGTGTCGAACCCTATATATTCGACTACGCTTGGTTTGTTGATGGCAGCTATCAGCCATGTCGCAGTTGACGAGGTGGAAGACAAAGCTCCGGTCTTTAGGGATACCAGCGAATATGAAATGGAGGTTGTCGGAATGCCGGTCATCAGGGAGACCACCTCAAGTACTGGTACCAATGATACCGGCGGCGTGAATGTCGTAACTGACACACAGGGTGAAGATATTGCTGACCCTGTAAATGAAGGTAATGATCAGCCGGGATGGATGAGAAGGGTTATGGAGAAAATTCGTCAGACCATGGGTAACGACTGGGATGATGAGGATCTGAAATAATCCCAAACTGTTCAATTTTTCGAAATCTTTTATTAAATATTCAAAATTTAAGAAAATGCCAATGTTAGAATTCGATCTGCCTAAATCAGATCAATCCATAATAAAAGTCATCGGCGTGGGTGGCGGAGGAAGCAACGCAGTCAATCATATGTTCAATGAAGGTATCGTAGGTGTTGATTTTGCGATCTGCAACACGGACAATCAGGCACTTGCCATCAGCCCGATTCCGACAAAGATTCAACTTGGACCCGGACTCACCGAAGGTCGTGGTGCAGGCTCAAGACCTGAAGTCGGTAAACATGCTTGCCTTGAGTCGATCGAGGATGTACAGGTGTTTTTAGCTAAACATACGAAAATGCTTTTCATAACAGCAGGAATGGGTGGTGGCACCGGCACAGGAGCTGCGCCAATCATCGCCAAGGCTGCTCGTGAAATGGGCATACTTACGGTAGGTATCGTTACCTTGCCTTTTGCCTTTGAAGGTAAGCAGAGGCAACGTTATGCTCAGGAAGGTCTGGAGGAGCTGAAGCAGAATGTAGATTCGATCATCGTCATTTCAAATGACAAATTGAGGGAAATTCACGGCAACCTGACCATTTCGGAAGCATTCGGCCAGGCTGATAATATCTTGACTACCGCTGCCAAAGGAATAGCCGAGATCATTACCATACCCGGTTACATCAACGTTGACTTTGAAGACGTGAATACGGTAATGCGAAACAGTGGCGTGGCAATCATGGGCTCTTCACAAGCTGAAGGCGATGATCGTGCGAGACGTGCTGTCGATATGGCGTTGAATAGCCCATTGCTCGAAGATAATAATATTGCAGGAGCACAAAATGTCCTGTTGAACATAACGTCCGGTGCACAAGAGGCTACTATGTCTGAAATATCAGAGATCACGGAATTTGTTCAAGCAGAGGCCGGAATCAATACCAATATAATCTGGGGTAACTGCTATGATGAATCTCTGGGCAATAAGATCAGCGTCACATTGATAGCCAGTGGTTTTGAAAAGTCAGGCAAACCTGCAGGACGTCAGTCGCAGCGACATACCATTTCTTTGGATGACACAAAAGCCGAGACCAATGTCGATCAGCGCCTGTATCTGGATGATGACCCATTTAGTGAATTGGAGGCTACCAAGGAACATTTGCAATCAACAGCCAATAGATATGTGCAGACTAATGTGTCCGATCCGTATATGAGCCGTTCGGAAAGAGAACAGGAAGAGCATCGCAGAATGCATGAACTTGAGCACCTTAAAGCTGAGCTCAGGAAGAATGCTTCACGTGTTAAGCTCAACAACCCGAATACGATCATGGAATTGGAAAATACTCCGGCCTATGTCAGGCGAAGGGTGGCCCTTGAGGAAGTTCCTCATTCTTCTGAACGAAGCTACAGTAAGTGGGTCATCAACTCAGAGGATGAATTGGTCATGCGCAATGACAATCCATTTCTGAGAGATCTGGCAGACTGATAGTCGGGAAAAGTATCTTCACCCAATTGTCCTGTCATGGCAGGGCATGACCGGAGATTGTCCATAGCTCCGGAAAGAATAAGATTGTTTTTATTAGTTAGGTTTATTGTTTAAAGGGCGGCTCTCTCAAAGTCGCTCTTTTTTCTTATATCGTTTTTGAAAATATGATTGCCGAAAGCTTGTCGTAACATATTCATTCTTAGAGCAGTTCCATCAACAATCAGATACTCAGATTCCCATTTATCCAGCCCGGGTCAAAATCTGTATGGTATTTTTTATAAAAATTGATAGCCGGCTCATTCCAATCCAGGACCTGCCAATTTATACCGGAAAAATTTCTTGCTTTGGCTTCTTCGATTAATTTATCCATCAATAAAGAGCCGATCCCCTTGCCTCTGTGCGCAGGACTGACTACAAGATCCTCCAGATACATCCTTTGTCCTTTCCAGGTTGAATATCGGATAAAATATAAGGCCATACCCGTGATTATTCCTCCCTGATCAGCGACAATTGCCCACCATACAGGCTTCTCTCCAAATCCGCTTTCTACGAAATGATCGAAATCGACGGTTACTTCCTTTGCTGCGCGTTCATATTCTGCCAGCTCATGAATCAGTGCCATGAGTGCCGGTGCATCTTCCCTGACCGCTTTTCTTATTGTGATTTCCATGGTACGAAGGTATGAATTTGTTAAATGATGAGAATTTAATCCTCCATAGCCAAAACCATTTCAACAACAGAATGTATAAGAATCAATTATAATCATTTTTTTTGTGCAATGGTATCAAGAATGATGCGTGCATGCTCCCGGCTATTCTCAATAAAGTAGCTATGCGTGTCCATTCCGCCGCAAACTACACCTGCCAGAAAAATTCCGGGCACATTACTTTCATAGGTGTCCTGATTGTATGAGGGTTTGCGTTGTTTATCCTCGCTAAGCTCAACACCACATGATTCCAGGAATTTCAGGTTGGGTTGGTATCCGGTCATTGCCAGGACCCAGTCATTAGGGATGCTATGGTTGCCGTTTTCTGTCTCGATCTCTATCGAATCCGGAGTTATCCGTGTAACAAGGCTGTTGAAATAAGCCTTGATTGAACCCTCAGCAATCCTGTTCTCGATATCCGGACGAATCCAGTATTTAACCCGGGAGCCTATTTCTGGACCCCGAATGATCATAGTCACCTCTGCACCCTTGCGCCAAGTCTCCAACGCTGCATCGACTGCCGAATTCATGGCGCCTATTACTGCCACTTTCTGAAAAGCATAGAAGTGGGCATCATCATAATAATGTTTGACCTTGGGCAATTCTTCACCTTCGACTCCAAGCTTGAAAGGAATATCGTAGAAGCCTGTAGCGATGATTACATACCTGGAGGCATATGAGGTTGTCTGTGTTGTTGTTAAAAAGCTGCCGTCAGAGTTCTTATGGATTTGGATAACCTTCTCAAATAGTCGGATATTTACATTGCGATTTTGAGCTATCCGCCTGTAATATTCAAGTGCTTCCGCTCTTTTGGGCTTTGCATTGATCGATACGAATGGGATATGATCCAGCTCCAATAGTTCGGAAGAAGAGAAAAAAGTCATTTCGCGGGGATAATTGAATAAGGAATTGACCAGACAACCTTTTTCAATGATCAAATAATCCAGTCCTGACTTTTGGGCTTCCAGTGCACATGCCAGACCGATGGGGCCTCCGCCTACAATGATGATGTCGTGTTTGGTTTGCAAAATGATTGGTTATTATGGTATATAAATTCATTTTTAAATAAAAAGTTATTCGTATAAATCAATTTATTGTATATTTTAGTGAAAAATTTTAAAATATAGTAAATATGTCGCAATCCAAGCATCCGGCCGGCCTGAAGATTATGTTCTTCACAGAAATGTGGGAAAGGTTCGGTTTCTATCTCATTTTAGGAATTCTCCAATTATATCTTACCGACGCTGAAAAAGGTGGAATGGCCATGGACAGGCGTACTGCTGCCGATATATTCGGAACATTCATTGCATTGGTATATCTGACACCATTTATAGGTGGGATGATTGCTGACAGGAAGTGGGGCTACAGCAAATCAATTATCTTTGGTGGCATACTGATGGGTCTGGGTTATCTTGGCCTTGCTATAGGGACACTGCCTACTTTCTATGCTTCACTTGGCCTGATCATAGTGGGAAATGGCTTTTTTAAGCCTAACATCAGCACTTTGGTGGGGAATTTATATAATGATGACCGTTATAGAGCACAAAAGGATGCCGGGTTTAATATATTCTATATGGGTATCAACATCGGTGCATTTATATGTAATTTCTTTGCCGCTTACCTTCGTAATTCGATCGGGTGGGGTGCCGCTTTTGCTTCGGCAGGAATCGGGATGTTTCTCGGTGTCATCATATTCATCGTTTGGAGAAAGTCGTATGTACATGCTGATGTGATCAAACCGGCCTCGAAAGAGGATATGCCGCTGGTCAAGGTTTTTTCCAACATCCTTCTGCCTTCCATCATAGCCGGATTTGTTGGCTGGATGATACCGGGCAATCTTTTGGGATCTGACAGTACGGACGCCTTCCTGTTTGCCTGTATTCCGGTGCTTTATTTCTTTTATACACTGTATTCCCGGTCGAATGCTGAGGATAAGAAACCAGTTGGTGCATTGTTGGCCATATTCTTAGTCAGTATCATGTTTTGGGCCATCTTCAAGCAAAACGGGACGGCGTTGACCACGTGGGCACAATTCTATACTGACAGAGAGGTGCCTGAAGTAGTTGAGGCACCGGCAAAAGCGATATATCTCGTAGAAAACATCACCAATGAAACCAAGGAAGTTGTGCGCTATGACAATGATTTCAGGGTAGTCAAAGAGAACGGAGAAGTCATAAAAGAGCAGGGAAAGGATATATACCTACGCAATCTTCAACCGGGTAAGATGCCACCTGAAGGCTCTACCATCCATGTCTTCAATACCGAATTGTTCCAATCGGTCAATCCTTTTTGGGTTATTTTTCTTACGCCGGTTCTTGTGGGTTTCTGGGGCTTTCTTCGAGCACGGAGGAAAGAGCCATCCACGCCGTATAAACTGCTTATCGGCCTCTTCATTACCGGTTTGTCCTGTCTGGTGATGGTTCTCGCGGCTTCCTTGACCGACATCAGTACTGCCAAGGTTAGTCCATGGTGGCTGATCTCGACTTATGGAGTGATTACGGTGGGGGAGTTGTGCTTGTCGCCGATGGGACTGTCCTTGGTTTCGAAGCTGAGTCCGCCAAGGCTTACCGCTTTGCTGATGGGCGGCTGGTTTCTGGCGACAAGTATCGGTAATAAACTTTCAGGAGTATTGGCAGGCCTTTGGGAGGTTTTTGACAACAAGGCCAATTTCTTCCTGATGAATTTTGGTCTCGTTATGTTTGCCTTTGTGGTTTTATTTGTCATGGTCAAGAGGATCAGCGTAGTAATGAAAGAAAAGGGCATCAATTAAAGTCGTTTAAATTTTATCCTGTGATAGCCCAATTAAATAAGAAATAAGTATTATCTTTGCACTCGCTTTCAAAAAAAGCTATGGTTCCTTAGCTCAGCTGGATAGAGCAACTGCCTTCTAAGCAGTAGGTCATAGGTTCGAATCCTATAGGGACTACTTCGGATTTAAAGGTGTCAGGATCTGGCACCTTTTTTATTTTGTGTAAGGATCATTTTCTTCTTTGTCCCATTCTTAAAAATGAAAAAGGCCTGTTTGCTACTTCTCACAAACAAGCCTTTTTTCCAATGGACTTTATTCTTTGTATTCTTGTGTGGGATATTGCGTGCGATGCAGAATATTCATCTCATGAGATCTGCATCATGCTTAGAATGGTTTTATTAGAACAAAATTCCGAGTCTGAGGGCGATGGTATGATTGATTTCATTGCCTTCGGTAACCGGTCTTTTGCTGGTTATATCAAAAAATCCCTGATGATAATATAGGCCTATGATGAGTGCATTGCTTTCGCTAAAATAATATTCCATACCTCCGCCTAAGCCCCATTGAGCATTAAGTGTATTGACATCCTTCCGGATATTTTCCTTATTTACATCCAGATTGGCAGCATTGATGGAGCCTTTGGCGCCGGTCACTGCACTCAGGGTAATGATGGGTATTTCTCCAAAATATCTCACATAGCCGTATTCGTTGGTCCTGAGCTTTAGGCCTATGGGAATCTCAAGATATTTTATCCTATAATCAACCTTGGTATCTTTTGGAAGATCGTGCCTGATATCCTGACTTACAGCATCAGACAATTGGCTTTTGGGCAAGACGTCTCCACCTTCTGGAAATTGCAACTTACCTCCCTGGTTTAGTCCGAATCCAATACCCGCTGTGAAATAATAATTTTTAGCAAAGGCAAATTCACCCACTGCACCGATTTTCAATCCAATGTCCGGTCCACCACCCAAGACCTTGGCGTGGCTTGAAGAGAGCCAACTGATAGTTGGGCTAACCTGAGCACCAAAATTTAATTTGTCAAAATCCTGAGCACACATAAATACAGGAAGAGACATGATAATCACAGCAGTTAAGAATTTTAATTTTGTTTTCATGTTTTTTAATTGATTATTTTAATCTGTTTATAAGACTATTTCCTTACACGCCGGTTTTAACCTGTTGGTACTGGTGACTATAGGGTAAAACTTTTGTTATGAATGAAGTTATTGTCAAAAGACTCATTATTTTTGCTCCATTCATCTGCGGCAAAGTTAAGTTATTATGTTCAAATTTATTTGTATTCTCTTTTTAAGTTCAATATTGTTTCTTTCATGTAAGAGAGATTCACCATACGATAGTTTGATTGTGAAAGACGTCCCTGTCAAACCATGGATTAGGTATGATAAGCTTTTGGAAGGGCTGGACACCTTGCACCCTGCAGCCGGATTGCGAGAGTTGGAGTTGAAGTATCCCGAATTTACGGCCATTTATTTTCTGAGGGTGATCAATGATAATTATAATCCTGATACCAACTATGCCAAGATATTCGATCTGTATAGAAAAAGTCCTGTGTTGGTTGATTTGCAGAAGAATTTTATTCCACAATTTAAGGACCTGGGTAAAGAAGAAAAGGAATATGCTCATGCATTTGGCAGATTGAAGCAATTGCTGCCTGATATTGAGACTCCCACTGTGTTTACCTGTCTGACTGAATTTGGGATAAGCGTATTCTCTACTTCCGACACCATTATGGGTATAAGCTTGGAGATGTATCTTGGAAAAGGCAATAAATATTATAGTACTGAGATATGGCCGATGTACATCCAACGATCCATGAATCGGGATAATATGGTCTCCAACCTGTTGAAAAATTACATTCGCAATTCTGTATTACCTCAAAAGGAGCCGGGAACGTTGCTTGATCATATGGTTCAACAAGGCAAGGAAGTATATCTGTTGAAGAGACTTATCAGTCCGGATAGAGATACTTTGATTTATGATTATTCAGCAGAGCAGCTGAAATTCTGCCGCGATAATGAAAAGGAGATGTGGTCTTTTTTCTTGTCTGAAAAATTGATTTACAATAGCCATATGAAGGAAATCCAAAAGTATATCGAACCCGCCCCCACTTCTCCGGGGATGCCTCCTGCTTCTCCGGGTAGAACCACTGCGTTTTTGGGAGGGGAAATCATAGAGGCCTATATGAAACGGCATCCTGAGACGCCAATTTCTGAAATGATCCGCAATACCAATTCACAGAAAATTTTGGAGGAAGCCAAATACAAACCATAATCTTCACATGAATAAACTGATTTTTGGGTTAAAGTGACTCCTTGACTCGGTTTATTGCCATTTTAATACATATCGCAGACGCTTAGCTGTAATATAAGGTTTGAAAATCATTGTATTGTTACGGCTGAATATTGGATCAGACCTATTGGCATTCGATTCCTGTCCGGATGTTTTTGTAGGTGATTATGAGATAATGGAATGTTAACTAATTCGCCTTTTTGAAAATTCTTATGAGTTAAATTGAGGATAGAAATCGCGTGATATATATGTGAGATTCCTGACTTTTATGAATTATAACAAATAAAAAAAATAAAAAATGAAAGGACGCGGTGTAAAATATATTTAATTCATAGCCTTTAGATGTAAATTTAATTTAATAATAGTGACGTTATTTGGATAAATATCATATTAATATTAATCAATATTAGTATGTGAAATATTCTTGGCATTATATTTGCATACTTTCTGGATGTCGGAAACGACCGACTGTTTTTAAAGGCAAATGAAACAAAACGATTAAAAAAATGGTTGTATAATATAGGTTTATATTATATATGATTTTTTTAAATATAAAGATATTGGGTGCCAACCCAAAGAAGTAGTTTTCTTATTTTGAGACCTTAGTCTTCAGACCCGGGATTGCAAAGGCAGTCTGCGGGTCTTTTTTATTTTGCAGCCCGTGCTTTCAGTTTTTGCAGGAATGGGGAAGCAAAGATGAATTTTTGTAATTCCTCACTTTGACTATCCAATACTTCTTCCTTTACGCCATGCCACGCCAGATTGCCTCCATCTATGAAGTTGATGGTGTCTCCGATTTCCATTACGGAATTCATGTCGTGGGTGTTTATTACAGTTGTTATTTGGTTTTCGCGTGTAATCGAGTATATCAGTTGATCGATTACTATGGATGTCTTTGGGTCAAGCCCGGAATTTGGTTCATCACAAAATAAGTATTGGGGTTTCAATACGATTGCTCTGGCGATTCCCACTCTTTTTTGCATACCTCCGCTGAGCTCGGAAGGGTATAGTTTATTTTTGTTGGCAAGATCCACTCGTTCGAGACATTCATCGACACGTGCCCTCTTTTCCTTATAAGTCATAGTGGTAAACATATCCAGGGGGAAGCGGATGTTTTCTTCTACCGACATAGAGTCAAATAGAGCGGAACCTTGAAACAACATTCCCATCTTGCTTCGCAATTTCCTTGTATCTGTCTTATTAAGCTGAAGGGCATTGATATCATTAAACCAAATCTCACCAACTTCAGGAGTCAGCAAACCGACCAATATTTTCAAGAGGACTGTTTTTCCTGCGCCGCTTCGCCCGATGATAAGATTGCATTTTCCAGATTCAAAGGTGGTCGTAATACCCTTTAGGACAGTGTTGTTGCCAAATGATTTCTGAATATTTATTGCTCGGATCACGGATACTCTATTTTATTTTGTGGCCAACAATACTGCAAGGATATAATCGGCCACCAGGATTGCAATATCACTGATAACCACCGCTCTGGTGCTCGCTTTCCCTAATTCTATGCTCCCTCCTTTTACATAATAGCCTTGATAGCAGGATATCGAAGTGAGTATATAACTGAACACAATTGCCTTGATCAACATCAGGCTTACATTGAAGGGTACAAAGAAGGAATTCAATCCTTGAATGTATTGCTCATTGGAAAGCATTCCGGTCGGTACGCTTGCCAGATACCCGCCAATGATACTGATAAAAGCTCCCACAGTAACGAGCATGGGAATGACCAAAACGCCTCCCAAAACCTTTGGGCCTATGAGGAAATTGTACGTATTGACACCCATAATGTCCATGGCATCAATGTGCTCCTTTTGCCGCATCCCCCCTAACTCTGAAGCCATGTTTGACCCAACCTTTCCCGCCAAAACGAGACAGGTGATGGTCGGTGCCATCTCGATAAGTGTGATGTCGCGAACTATGTAACCGATGTAATATTTAGGGACTAAAGTGCCATCAAGCTGGTAATTGAACTGAATTGCAGTAACGGCACCGATGAAAATGCATATCAAAACCACAATGACCAGCGAACCGATACCGATGTCATACATCTGCCGTACCAGCTCTTTCCAAAACATGTTGAATCGATTGGGTCGGCTAAAGACCAAACGCATCATGCTGATGTATCTTCCAAGATGGAATAGCGGATTGTTGAACATCTGTTAGTTCGAAAAATTATCGGGTAAATATAACTGCATTTTTAAAAACATATATAATAATTTTATTATATTTTTAAAATAAAACTATAATGTATTTAAGATCAAACATATAGAAAGATATTTTTCCTGCTTTAAATAAGGTTGACTTCTAACCGGGCATGTTGAAATTTCAAATCAACATAGAATTTGGATGTTTGGGATTGGTATAATTAGGGGAGACAAATTATCGCATAATTAAATCGTTGCTATATAACATTTAGATAATCAATTATATACATATATTTTAGTTTTGTGTATCAATTAGTACGCAAAAATTTAACTTTATTTTAATGTAAAGGATTGAGGATTGTTGTATTTTAGTGGAGTGATACTGTTCTAAGGTATCTTTGAAAACATTTTAAATCATTAAAACATAGTTGTTATGAACACTAAATTTTTTTGGACAATTGCCCTTTTTATCCTTATTTACCTCAATCCTGTTCATGCTCAGAACAATACCGCAAAAGCCGTGCAAATTCAATTGGAAGGTATTGGATTGGATTCATTTACCATTGAAGTAAAGGGAAATGAGATTTTGATTAATGGTAAATCACCCGACTCGAGTGGAGTGAAATTGCTTTTTGTCAAGACAGATACCCATACCGGAAATAAAATGATTTCAGAACATGGGATTGAATATCGTCCTGAAGTCAAAGCCTCCGTCCCGGTCGCCGAACCATACAGGGGCGTGCCTTGGCTTGGACTCATCACTCTTCAGGATGAAAAAGGTGTGAAAGTGATTGAGGTAGTGAAAAATAGCCCGGCATCCAAATCGGAAATTCGCAATGGTGATTATATTAGTGCGATAGATGATGTGAGGATAAAAAGCCAGGATCAATTAAGTGAAATTATTAATGCTGCATCCCCTGGTGATAGAATCAATGTGAAAACGATACGTGGAGTGTCGGTGAAGATCTTTCAGATTATCATAGGAGATAAAAACTATGATGGAAGTTTGATGCCTTCAAAGAGGGTTGCACTTCCAGCAGTTAGAGAAAACACCCCAATCGGTATGCAGATGAAACTGACCAAGGATGAGAAAAACTGGAAGATTGTTTCTATAGCTTCCGGTTCCAGAGCGGAGGCGGCAGGATTGATTCTAAATGATGTCGTCCTTGAAATGGGTGGAATGACGTTGAAGCCGAATACAGACCTTGAAAAACTTGTGTCGGCAGTGGGAGCAGACAACGTTATACCTGTAAAGATCAAGCGTAACGGGAAATTCATGAATCTTGAAATAAAAAAATAATATCGCCTAATTACTTGATTTGCAGGTGATAATTGGTCTTTATTGTATTTTCCAGATTTTGATTTGGCGGTCATCACCACAGCTGACGAGTAATTGTTGGTGATCGACCCAAATCAATTTATTCACGGAACGTAGGTGCCCGGAATGAAGAAACAAGTCGATGACCTTGAGCAATTCAAAATCCCGGGAATCCCAGATTCTTATGCTGCCATCGCGGCAACCGGTGGCGAATAATCCGGTATTGCCAATCGCTGTCAGGGTATTGATGGTGGAATTGTGAGCCTGCACTTCATCCACTTTGTTAAGCGATGAGTCCCACTTGATTATCCTACCATCCTTACCGCAGCTGATATATCCATTGTCGGTTGTGATGATGTCAAAGATACTTCCTTGATGTGTGTAGGGGCCGGTCACAGGGTCATGGAACCTAAGTTTATCTATTTTGTAAATCTTGCCTTCAGAGGTGCCTGCGATGAGGAAATGGTTGTCCTGTGCCATAGCTCTGCATCTGATTCCCGATATTTGCAGGCCACCTGTACTTTGTTTTGACTCCCGGCTGATGCGGGTGACGACGCCACCGTTTCCTGCGATATAGAAAGAGTATTCATCACTTTCTATGGCATATAAGCCACCGGTCATCCATTTTTGTCTTTTGAAAATGGAGTTACTAGTCAAATCAATCCAGTTGAGGTGTCCGTCAAGTGTTCCGATGAGCAAAAGGTTTCCCATTACATCAGCATGCATACACAGGGCAGGGCTTTCGGTCTTAGCATACAATAGTCCCTGTTCGCCCGCGAAATCCGGCCAAAGGACAATTTCCCCGCTGCCGCCTCCGGAGAAGAAACCATCACCCTTGGTATTCATTGCCAGTGCATATAAAGATGACTCACTACCTAAGCGGGTATTAAAGTGTTTGATTTTCAGTCCTGTATCTTCCATTTTGTCTATTAAAGTTGTTGTTTGGCCGGCATGTATTACTGAGGCAAGCCGTCAAATTACTCATTAGCTATGCTTAAAGAAGGGCTGAAGCATGCTTTTTGTTTAGGCGAAGGCATCTCTTTATTGGTAGGGTTGTTGATTGATGGGTGTTTGCGGGTTATGATCGGGTAAGGAAGAGAGTGTGAGAATGGGTGAGGGGGGGCAACGGGAACTAGGTAGGAAAATAATAGCCAGGATGTCATGTTAATAAGGTGTCTGCGGAGTATGACTTGAGAAACAGTAAGAATTTGGCATTCTAGATTCTCGAGATCTGTGATAATACCCATGAGGCGTGGATTTCAAGTTATTATTTTCGTGCCTACTTCGATTTTTGAAGAGTGCAATATGTTTAAATACGGTGGGAGTGGCTTCCACTGAATTAGGTAGATAAATAATAACTGCAAAGTCCCCAGACATGGGACTATTCAGAATTCAATTTTGAGAATAGCTTATATAATGCACCTCATCCTTTCCATCTTCCCTGAAAAGGTAAGTTATATCTGGAGTCTCAATTATTATTTTTGTGCATACTTCGGTTTTAACCACAGCATGCCCATCAGTTCCGGTCATCTCCTTATTTATCATTTTCATTTGATGAGAGTCTTAACATTTAAATAATTACACCCACACTCTGGACTTCTTTTTTCATGCCAGAATATTTTTCGTTAGCATTTTTCCAGGCTCATTTGCTTAAACTTAACAGGGAATCCGATTTAAATAACATGTATACTTTGATATGGATCATTTAATGCCTTATACTCATCATTCTTCAATTGCAATAACAATATTTTTTTTCTCGCAGGATATTTTCATTTTTGTGCCTTAAATTGTTTTTCAATGCCGGCGATACCCATTCGGTCAACTGTCAAGGATTTGGACCTTCATCTATGGGAGATGGAAGAGTCTCTGGAATGGTTTTCCCGTATGACAACCCTGACTTCGTTGGAAAGTCTTGAGCTTGAAGGGATGATGGGCAAGCGGAGAATGGAATTTATGGTTCAAAGGTTTCTTTTGCAAAGGCATTTTGGCGAGGTCCGGCCAATTCTACGTAAGACTCCTAATGGCAAGCCATATCTGGGGAACCTGCCTGATAAGATATCCGTTACTCATAGCAAGTCGATGCTGATGCTCAGTGTCGCTCCTGTTGATCATGGAATAGATCTGGAATGGATTGACGGCCGGATTACCCGATTGGCCGATAAGTTCTGTAATGAGGAGGAGAAACTGGTGCCCCATTATACGGAGGCTACCTTTTGGTACACGTTGGTCTGGTCGTGTAAGGAGGCATTGTATAAGATCGACGGGCTGGGACAATTGGAATTCAGATCTCAACTGGCTGTGCATTTCACTCCATCCTCATTCGCCCAGGGGTGGGGCAGGGGCATGGTAAGGAGAGACGATAAAATCTCCTTTTTTCGTTTATATTTCTGTGAAATAAACGGATTTGTAGCTACATGGGCATATCCGGCTTAAAAATTTACAAACTGAAATGAAAAAAATTACATTTTTGTTGATATTGGCGACCTTGGTCTTTTCAATTGGTTGTAGAAAATCAAAGGATAAAGATGGATCTGAACTTCCATCCGGATTTCTATCCTTTTATCAAAAGTTTCACAGTGACAGCATTTATCAGATCGATCATATAAGTTTCCCATTGCAAGGGATGCCAACTCTTGCCGATACTAATGAAGTCAGTGATTTTCACTGGGGTCTTGAAGGGTGGCGCATGCATAAGCCTTTTGACAAGGACGGGGATTTTGTCAGGAACTTTGTTGTTATAGACAGTAACTTGATTATAGAAACAATCAGATTGAAAAACAATGAATATGGAATGGAACGGCGCTGGTCCAAGTCAGGAGGTGAGTGGCAATTGATTTATTATGCTTCCATGAATAAGCTAATAAAAAATCCTGAAGCAAAACAAGCCGATCCGGTTCAATAGAATCATTTATCCCGGTTTTGGAAAAGTGGAAAGAATGGGGTTTTCGCTCGATATTCGAAAAAAAATCCAGCTTAATGGAAACAAATCTATCCAAAATAGCTTTTATTTGAAATATAAGCACTACATTCATTGTAATTTTTGATGAATTGTCAAATATCATTACATGAAATCTATATGGAAATTATCAATGCTTTTGTTGGTGTTCTTGCCTGGGTTGGTGGGAGCTCAAATGCCCTCATTGGTTATTCCTGAGGAAAAAGGAGTGGTATATAACCGTGAATTCAATGTAGATATGCGCGTGAATACAAATGGTCTTTCCTTGGGTCTGACACGTGGCAACATAAAAACATTTTACAAATCATATACATATTATTTTGACCTAACATTCTATAGGGATCTGAAAGAAAATCGCCAAAACAACAAAGTGATTTTTGCTCCGACAAATGAAACATCCACTGCCTTTGTCTATGGCAAAATAAATTCTTTTTATTCAATCCGGGCAGGAAAAGGTATTAAGAAGTATTGGTCAGATAAGGCCACCAGGCGGGGAGCTTTGGTGGGTTATGTACTGGAGGGTGGAATTACTCTCGGTATCCTCCAGCCTTATTATATCAAGGTAGCCAATCTCAATGAAGACACCGGATTGCCTGAACTTAAAGAGGTGAAATATGGTGGACAGGATAATAATCTGTTTTTGGACAATGCAAGAATCTTCGGCAGGTCGTCAATATTTAAAGGCATATTCGAGTCGGCTTTAATACCCGGAGTCCATGCACAAGCCGGCCTGCACTGCGATTTTGGCAAATATGATGATTTTATCAAGGCTGTAGAGGCTGGAGTGATGGTCAATATCTTTACGCATCCTGTACAACTGATGGTCAATCAACCCGCCAGACCGTTTATGCTTAATTTTTACCTGTCATTCCAGTTGGGTAGAAGGCAGTAGGGGCGTGTAGTAAGGAAGGGTCAAACTGAAGTAGGTAGGAAAATAATAGCCGAAATACCTGCCATTGGCGACAAACCTGGAGCAAACTTTCAAATTCCCCAATATATTTAACAAATTTCAGCGATATATTTATTGAAAGCCTTGTAAATAAAGGCTGATAGGTTATTAATCATCTACCTACTTCGGATTGGACAAAATTTTACCGTCCCACTTCCTGATTGTTTCTCCTGTCATTATTGCTTTTCCTTTATCGCATATAGCTTGTTCCATCAGCTAAAGTATTTTATATTTGCCATTGAGGGCACTTATGTATTAATAAGGTACTTTTGGGACTATCTATTGAATAACTAAAGGAAATTTACTAAACTTATAATTTTATAAATAATTGTTTATTAGATGTATATAGGGGTGTTGCTTTTTTATATCGCGATATCAATGAAAAATGAAGCCACGGTTTTGCCCGATGGGATTCTTTAATTCACCGGATAAATTGTCTTAGAAAATTCAACAAGATCATGCAAGTCAAAACATTTTTTTATATTTTTCTATTATCAACCATAGGCATTTATACACATTTTAAGTTTATGGATAAAGATAATTCTATTAGAGCTTTTAATACAACAAAGACCTCTATTGCAGGGGCCAACCCGCTTTTGGAACCTTGGACCGGTAATTATGGTGGATATCCGGCATTCGATAAGGTAAGGCTTGATGACTTTCTTCCTGCAATCGATATAGCCATTGCTGAAACGAAAAAGGAGATAGGCAATATTGCTGACAATACAGCTCAACCGACGTTTGACAATACTTTACTAGCTATGGAAAAGAGTGGTCAGACGCTCAATCGAGTCTTGGCTATCTATTGGATATGGTCATCCACCATGAGCACTCCTGAATTTCAAAAGATTGAGCAAGTCGTAGAACCGAAGCTGGCTGAACTGGAAGATTGGATTACGCAAAATCCACGATTGTTTCAACGAATAAATGTCGTTTATAACAGCGCTGAATATAAAAAACTAAGCCCTGAAGCAAAACGACTCGTCAAGATTAAATATGACAATCTGGTTCGTAATGGAGCAAATCTTAATGATGACCAAAAATCAGAACTGTCGAAATATAATCAGGCTTTATCATCCTTGTTCACTCAATTCAGCCAAAACCAGCTCGCCGATGAGAACGAAAAGACGTTAGTGGTAGAATCGTTAGGCGAATTGGATGGGCTGTCCCAAGATATCGTTGATGCGGCTTCACAGGCTGCCAAGGATGCGGGAATGGAAGGAAAGTATATGATTAGGAATACCAGATCTTCTGTCGATCCTGTACTGACATATGCAAAGAACAGAAACTTGCGTGAAAGGGTTTGGCGCATGTTTACCAGTCGAGGGGATAATGGCGATAAGAACGATAACAAGGCGCTTATTGTCTCTATACTGGATATACGTTCCAAAAGGGCCAAACTGCTTGGCTTTAAGACGCATGCTCATTGGAGGCTTGATAATTCCATGGCAAAGGTTCCCGAAAATGCCATGAAACTTATGCTTGATGTATGGGGGCCGGCAAAGAATAAAGTCCACGAGGAAGTAGCAGATATGCAGGCTTACGCTGATAAAGCAGGAGATAAGATAACTATTGAGCCTTGGGATTATAAATATTACGCGGAAAAAGTCAGAAAAGATAAATACGACTTGGATCAAAATGAAGTCAAGGAATACTTGCAATTGGACAAATTGAAAGAAGGAATGTTCTGGGTAGCAGGGCAAATTTTCAATCTTTCTTTCAATAGACTAAATGGTATTCCGACATGTCATCCGGATGTTGAAGTTTGGGAGGTCAAAAATAAAACAACAGGAAAGCATGTAGGCCTTTGGTATTTTGATCCGTATGCACGAAATGGAAAACGCAGTGGTGCATGGATGAATGCATATCGTGAACAACAGAGGGTGACAGGGGATATACCAACCATAGTTTCCAACAATTCCAATTTTGTAAAAGGAAAATCAGGTGAAGCCGTCTTGATTTCTTGGGATGATGCTTCTACATTATTTCATGAGTTTGGTCATGCACTGCATGGACTTTCATCTAATGTAACCTATCCTTCATTGTCCGGAACCAATGTTTATACCGATTATGTAGAGTTCCCATCTCAGTTGCTCGAATTTTGGCTGGCTACACCGGAAGTATTGCAGAAATTCGCATTACATTATAAAACCGGGAAGCCGATTCCACAGGCCCTCGTAAGCAAAATCCAAAAAGCAGCAACCTTCAATGAAGGATTCGCAACTACGGAGTATCTGGCTTCAGCCTTAATAGATATGGAACTGCATCTTGCAGATATTCCGACTACTGATCCTGACCAATTTGAGAAGACTGAGTTGGCTCGCCTTGGAATGCCAAAAGAAATTGTCATGAGACACAGGACGCCTCAATTTGGGCATATCTTTAGCAGTGACCAGTATTCGGCAGGTTATTATAGTTACCTGTGGGCGGATGTATTGACTGCTGATGGGTACCAAGCTTTTCTCGAGGGGAAAGGACCGTATGACAAGGATGTTGCCAAAAGGCTGATCACCAATGTTTTCTCTGTTGGAAACACTATTGATCCGGCGGATGGTTACCGTAAGTTCAGAGGGCGTGATCCACAAGTGGCAGCCTTGATGAAAAAGCGTGGACTTCAGTAATAAGCTGATAGAAAGATCTATATTGCAAAAACGCTTCACAAAATCCGATGATATCTGGAGAGGGGCGGATGCTTAGGCCTTCAGCGTCTTTGCTGTACAAGGCTCATGTCTGACCATGCGGGTGATGATGTCATCCAGAATCTCGCCTTTCATGCGATGTCGGTTGTAGCGATAACAATATTCATTGAGATAATCCTGGACATATGTCACATATCCATGTCTGGCATATAGCCAATTGAGCATCGTGGTGACCACCCTGTGATCAAGAGCCTTGTCCAGCCCTTCACAATGATGGATCTGACGACCGTAACAACATTGTTGCGCTTTCTCATCCATATTGATCATTGCCACGTCGTCGATCTTCTTGTCTATAAATGCCTTTGCCTTTTTCCTTGATGCACGGCCTATGACCTTGACGTAACTCCTTGCAGCTCCGCCACTTTTCCTTTCGATACCGATGAGGACTTTCACTTTCCGGCGTTTCTTCCTGCCGGCTTTGTCGCTCTCGACGATACTGACGGTTGTCGCCACTATATCGACATCTCCTTCCAATGGATGTATGTCGTTGCTTTCCATCGCCTTCATGACTTTTCTGCGAAAAAGAAGGCAGGTTTTTTGTTTAAGGCCGGTAATCCGCGCCAGTTGGGTGGAGGGGCAGCCTTTCTTGTCGATTACGATAAGATAAAGCATGTAAAATGCCAGCTCAAGAGGGATCTTCATGCTGTGGAACAGTGTGTTGGCCTTGGCGCTCTCGATCTTATTGCATCGGGTGCATTGCCGGTCGCCATAGTGAGCACCTTTACAATATTTGGTATTGCCGCATTGCTTGCAGCTGTAGCCGTTGCCCCACTTGACGGAAACGAGGTGATCCAGGCACTGCTCGACAGTGCCGAAATTTTTTTTGAAAGCATCAATAGTCATGCTTTTGAGTGATTCATTCATGGTGATATGAATTTAAGTATGGTGATTAAAAAAAGATTTACGTGGTGAAGGTAGGGAAAAGAGGTGGGATTGGCAAGGGGTGGAGTGGGGAAAATCGAAGTAGGCAGAAAAATAATAATTGTAAAATTAGGCTACACGGGGCTTTTGGGCAAATGTTAATATTGAAAATTCTTGTAAATAGTGGTTATTAAATTGCAATTGCTCGATAAAGGTTTTAGACACTGGTTTTATGGCTATTATTTTTCGACTTACTTCAGAGTTCCGCCCCACTATGCCCTCCCCAAATTCCAAGTAGGCAGCAAAATAATAATCTAAAATCCTGAAACCACAAGCATTTCGAGGCAATGAAAAATTCAAAATCTGCTAAATTTCGTTAGATTTTTTCCAAGGTCCTTACAGAAGCCAATACTAGCTTACATCTAAACTATTAATTATCTACCTACTTCAATTTGACTTCAATTTGCCTTTCCCTGCCCCACCCCCAATCATCCATTCTTTTTACCCCTTACCTCATTCTCCACCCCTTATCCAACTTTCTTTTCTTAAACCACCTAAATCCATTAAATTCAAACAGAAATTTCCCGTTTTTTTATACGATACAACTTATCTTTGCCGGGAAATGGAAGAAGGACGAGAACTGATTTCCCACAGGAAGTTTGACATAGTCGCAAGAAGGCTGTGCCATGAACTTGTGGAGAATTATCAGGACTTTTCCGACGCCTGCATTGTCGGTTTGCAGCCTCGTGGCACTATCCTCTCCGATATGATCAATCATATTTTGTTGACCGAGATGGGGATTCCGAACATTGAATATGGCTTTCTGGATATTACTTTCTATAGAGATGATTATCGGGACAGGACGAAGGCTCTGCGGGCTAGCGAGACACGAATGGACTTTATCGTTGAACGCAAAAAAGTGTTGCTTGTCGATGATGTCCTATATACAGGCCGCTCCATCCACGCTGCTATGTCCGCTCTCCAACACTATGGCAGACCCGCCCACATCGAATTACTCTCATTTGTGGATCGAAGGTTCAACAGAGATTTTCCGATTCAGGCCAATTATGTAGGATTGACCGTTGATGCACTGGATGATGCTTATGTCAAGTTAAAATGGAACGAAGCAAAAACTTCTGCTTCTATATTTATCTATCCTTTTAAATCCGATGCTCAATGAGTGAAGTCAGAAGCCAGTTGAGTACCAAACATTTACTCGGAATCAAAGACCTGCTGGTGGAGGATATAGAGCTCATCTTTTCAACAGCCCGAAATTTCAAGGAAGTCATCAACAGACCGGTAAAGAAGGTTCCTTCTCTAAGAGATATAACAGTCGCCAATCTTTTTTTTGAAAACAGCACAAGGACGAGAATTTCCTTTGAATTGGCAGAGAAGCGACTTTCAGCGGATATCATTAATTTTTCCGCTTCCGCTTCATCCGTTTCTAAAGGCGAGACCTTACTCGATACCGTCAATAACATTTTGTCCATGAAGGTGGACATGATCGTGATGCGCCATCCGGCACCGGGAGCATGCGTATTCCTTGCCAATAAAATCAATGCTTCGATACTGAACGCTGGCGATGGTACACACGAACATCCCACACAGGCCTTGCTTGACGCATTTTCGATGACCCAGCAAATCGGTGATCTGAAAGGTCGTAATATTGCTATCATCGGTGATATCGTTCATAGTAGGGTGGCTCTTAGCAATATTTTCTGTCTGAAGAAATTAGGTGCCAATATCCGGGTTTGCGGACCGCCGACGTTGATTCCGCGATATATCTCCGAGTTGGGAGTCGAAGTGTCCTACGATTTGGAGGATACACTCGGGTGGTGTGATGTCGCCAATGTACTTAGGATTCAACTGGAACGCCAGAACATCAAGTATTTTCCATCTTTACGCGAATATTCAAGATATTTTGGAATCAATCGCCGAATTCTTGAAAAAGTAAATAAAAACATTGTCATCATGCACCCCGGTCCGATCAATAGGGGCGTGGAATTGACAAGCGATGTGGCCGATAGCCCCGCATCCATTATTTTACAACAGGTTGAGAATGGCGTGGCTATTCGTATGGCGGCCCTGTTTCTGCTGGCTACCAGAGTATGATAGCCTTTTTGCAAAACATTAAGAACTAATTTGACTCTCATTGCGTTACTTTACAGCCATTTAAACAAGATAATTATGTCAATCCGTTCAGGTTTATTTTTCGCTGTTATTTTTATTGTAAATTCGGTTTGTGCCCAATCCGGTTATAAGATTGATATCAAACTCAATCATTATCACAATGATACGCTGCTGCTAGGTTACTACCTTGGCGACAGACAGTATGTCAAGGATACTGCAATTGTAAAGAAGGGAGTTTTCACTTTTTCCGGTAAAAATGATTTGGACCCAGGAGTGTATATGGCTGTACTTCTACCGGAAAAGAATATTTTTCAATTTGTCATTGATAAAAATAATCGCTTTTTCAGCATGGAAGCTGATGGGGCAGACTTGACGAAGAAAATCAAGGTGAAGAATAGTGAAGAGAATGCTATATTTTTCGATTATATTCACTTTTTGACTTCTCAAAGACCTTTGGCGGACTCTTTGCGCGCTAAACAGCAAATGGTAAATGATCCCAGTGAGAAGAAAAAACTGGCTGATAAAATCGATGAGATCGATCAGCGCGTATATAAGATGCAGGATGAATATGTCGGAAAATATCCACAATCTTTTACAGCCAAGTTAATTAAAACCTCCAAAGAGCAGTTTTTGCCTAATTATGGTCAGAATGATGATATGGAGACTAAACTTTCCCAATACAACAAATACAAGGATCATTATCTCGATAATGTTGATTTTGGTGATGAAAGGCTTTTCCGCTCCCCTGTTTATTTTCAGAAAATTGATAATTATATCCAAAACATTACTTTACAGCAGCCCGATTCGCTCATAAAGTCATTGGATATCGTCCTTGATAAGGTAAAAGTTATTCCGGATGCATTCAAATATTATCTGAGCCACTATTTCAATTTCTTTATCAAAAGCAAATTTGTAGGGATGGATGCCGTCTATGTCCATCTTATCGATAAATATTATAGCAAAGGCCTCGCTCCTTGGGTGGACAAGGAAAATCTGCAAAAGATGAAAGATGCTGCCGATGATGCCCGACCGACTCTGGTTGGAAAGATCGCACCTGACTTGACTTTTATCAATCAAAAGGATAGTTCGGACATTCGCGTACATGATATTGTATCTCCTTATACAGTCCTGTTTTTCTGGGCGCCCGATTGCTCACATTGCGAAAAGGCGATTCCTGTTGTGCTGGATTTTTACGAAAAATATAAGGACAAGGGTGTGAAGATTTTTGCGGTATGTACCGGTTTGCTGGATGAAGCGAAAAATTGTTGGAAAAGTGTGGAGAAAAAGCATATGGAACCCTTTGTCAATGTATATGACCCGGTTTTGCTTTCCAATTTCAAGGTGATTTATAATATCAAATCCACACCTCAATTTTTCATTCTTGATAAGGATAAAAAGATATTATCCAAGGGGATCGGCGCCGATCAATTGGATGAAGTGATGGGTAAGATCATGGAATTTGAAAAAAGCAAGCATTAGGCTTATTCCCTTCAGCTTTTAGTCAATCCTGATTGACAGCTGTTGGAGCCACATAATCCTCCAAATACATGAAGCGCGGCATTAACTTACCGCCTTTTGCGATTGTAGCCCGCTCTATGATATCGGAATGCGCTGCCTCGAGTTCCGGGATGATGACCTTTACAAATTTACTGCCAAAGTACATCGATGCATCACGGGGCAACTCGTTGGGCAGGTTGTCGATGGCCATGATATCCAGGCTGTTTTCCTGATAAGGCGCCGTTTCTTCATATGTCAATCTATCTACCCCATATACCGGGTCTTCGATGGTACTTGCCATGAATGTCGTCGGTACAGATGAGGCAGGTGCTATGTCACAGGTGATGTCGGCGATTACAGAAATACGGAACTTCTTGCTGGATATATCTTCCAGCTTGAAGAATGCCGGAGCTTTGGTGTCCCAGAAGATGCCATTGATGAAAATGTCCGTGACTTCAGCATATTTTTCAAAGGTGGATTCATAGTTTTGTGGATTGGCATAAAAATCCTTCTTATCAAATGCCAGTCCTTGTTTGTGCCTTACATATTCCTGAGACGAAAGATGTGTATATACCGGATGATCATAATGAATATCTTTAAGGTATTCTTCTGGTGAGACTTCGTGTATTCCCATTTCATCCAGTGCAGAGATAGCCCCTGTTGCGACGCGACCACTGCCTGTCAAGGCGATTCTGAAGGGTGGAAGAGAAGTTGAGGAATAAATATCCTTGGCTTCTTCATAATCATGGACATCTTTAAGGCGTGGCCAATCTATCAAGCCTGTCCTCTTGCCATACGTCCATACACCATTGTGGGCTCCGACAATTCCGGCATATTTTCCGAAAGCAATCAACCTTTTGCCGGTACTGTCTTCCAATGTCTCATAATCGATCATGGTAATCCTTTTTTGGAGGATGGCCTGAAGTAATTTTCGGTTGTGAGGTTGCTTTTTGATAGTATGTGAAAAGAAAAAGTAGGTCTTGTCTTGCATCAGATCCTTTACCGGAACCTCTTTGACCCCTAGTATGATATCACAGTCGGAAAGATCCTCCAATACAGGTATCCCGGCGGCAACATATTCTTCATCTTTAAAGCATCTCAATGGTGATGGTTGCACCACAATGTCGATGTTATGCGGAGTGCCCATCAACATTCTGCATTGAGCCGGAGTCAACGCCACTCTGTCGTCATGAGGTATTTTCCCTTCTCTGAGTACTCCTATTTTCATTATTTCTATTTCTTTGTTAATCAATTATTTCCCTGTTTTGATTTGTACAATGCTTTGAATAGCCAAAGATATTCTGTGACAAATCTATCAATATGACGCTTAAAGGATTCATCCGTCAATTCCGACTCATCATTGAATTTTGAGCCTACATGAGGCACAATAAGCATGTAGGGCGATATAATGCCGAAGTGTGCTGCGATGAGTTGTTGTAATTGTTGTGCTGCACGCATTCCTCCCAGAGCTCCATCAGAGGCTGTCACGATCCCACAGGCCTTATGATCCAGTTTGGGGAAATGATTCAGCAGATTTTTCAAGGATGGCGTATAACTTCCGTTGTACTCAGGTGTCAACAGGATAAAACCGTCCGTTCTGAAAAAAAGGTCCACAAGCGGTTGCAGATGGTCCGGAGCGGTACCGTCATTTTTATAGGTCGCATCGTCCAAAGGTACATCATACTCGCGGCAATCAAGCATGTTGACCTCTGCTTCCGGCAAAATATCCTTGATGTACTTCATCAAAAACCAGCCAATCCGTATGGAAACGCTGTTTTTTGAAGGACTACCTGAAATTATAGTTATGACCATTAGGCATTATTGACGTGCAAAGGTAATGGTCTTATATTTTTTTTACAAAAGTTAAATATACAGGGAAGTGATCACTGTATCCAAAATTATACTTGTCACCTGAATAAGTTCGCTTCGGATAGCCTTTGTATTTGCCGGAATGCTCGGTTATAAATTTTTCGTTAAATACCCTGGTTTTATAATATGTATATCCATTTTCTTGCTTATCCAACCACCCCGGAGTGATAATTACCTGGTCGAAGAGACTCCATGCATCCTGGTAAGCTGTCGTGCCGATCCCTTTTTTATAGAAATCAATGAATGGGTTAAACATTTGATCAGGCTTGACTTTGTCCCGATTTCCAACAGCTCCTAATCCTGTGACCAGTGATTTGTCTGTGGGATCGTCATTCAAGTCGCCCATCACAATGACTTTTGCATGAGGAGAAGTGGCCAGGACAGAATCCTTGACTGCTCGTGCTATGGACGCAGCCTGCATCCTGAGTGGCACGGACGATGTGCCTCCTCGCCGGGATGGCCAGTGATTTACCAAAATATGCACGGTATCCCCATCCATAATGCCTGCCACATATAGTGTCTGTCGTGTGTATATCTTTTCTTTCTTGTCATTCAGTATCGGTACATTGATGGGTTTACTGTTGAGGACGGTTAGGTACTTTGGTTGATACAATAGTGCGACATCTATTCCTCTGAAGTCTTCTGATTCGTAATGAACAATCTCGTAACCCCTTTCTTTCAATTTTGGTTGTGATGTCAGGTCTTCCAGTACCTTTCTGTTTTCAACCTCAGCTACACCAAGTATGCCTACTCCATCCGGGCTGATATCCATCCCCAATTGAGAGATAACATCGGAAAGCCTTGTCAGCTTGTCTGTGTACACGGCAGTATTATACAATCTTCCACCTGTTGGAGTAAACTCTTCATCCAACTTATGTGGAGTATCTAGAGTATCGAAAAGATTTTCCAGGTTGTAGAACCCAATATTGACGACTTTATACTGATTCTGACTATATCCCGTCATCAGAAAGGACAGAAGGAAAAGGATAAGAATAGGAATAAATTTTTGCAAAATTTTGGTTTTGATCGTTGGAAATAATTATTGGAAGGATGATCTGACCTCCATCCTCAATTTTCTTGATGTTCTGGTTTATTATCTTCCACGAAATTCGTGTCCCTGATCTTTAAAAAAAGATAGTAGTAAAGGGTAAGAAGAACAAAGAAAAAGGCAATTTTTATGATAAGATAGCTTTTCTCAACCTCATCTGTTGCCGAGACGAATAGATCAATTAAAAAATAAACAAAAAAAGGTATGGTAAATATCGCCATTTGCCACCTTAATTTTCTTTGGCTTTCACGTATAGCATCAATTTGTTGGCGGATAATTTCTCCATCGATATCGCTGACATCCTGAGGGAGAGCCCTGACACCCGCCTTTGCCCTGGTCAGCCTGTAAAACATGAAAAGTACAGAAACAACCGCAACAATCAGCGCTATATAACTGAATGTATTGTCCGGCGTAGTGAACAAAACATTCATAAAGAGCAACACAAACAACGCAATGATCAGCGTATTGAATATTCTGAAGGTGTTGAATCTGCTGACCTGAAGTGTCTCAGAGTACATCTTTTCCAGATACTCTTTGGGCTCGGTGGACATATTTATGAGTATTTTGCTTTACAAAATTAATAAATTTTCTTCAGATTGTAAAACGAAAGTGACAAGGCGAATTATTACTGTCTTATTGGTTTTATTTTTTATAAAAAAAAACTGCCTGTTGCAAATGCTACAGGCAGCTCAGATCAAAAACAAAACGAAAACTTATTTTACAAAAAATTATTTCACATTACTACAATATTAAGAACGCAATTTGACATCCAATTGTTTCGTTTGATCGCCCCTTTTAAACAAAACAGAGATAACATCATCAGGCTTCGATTTGGACAAAGCGCTTTTCAAGTCATTAATGTTGTTGATCGGTTTGTTGTTGATGCTTGTGATCACGTCATTAGGCAATAAGCCGGAATATTGAGCGGAGCCTCCGTTTTGCAACTCCAGAAGAAGTACACCGGTATTGGCTACGACTCCATTCTCTTCCTTTTGATCCGGAGTAAGATCTGCCACATTGGCAACCGTAACGCCCAATGTCGCTTTGGCGCCTAAATTAGGACCATTATAGTCACCTTTGTTTTTGATGATATTTTCAACAATCGGAATGATCTGATTGACAGGTATGGCAAATGCATAGCCCGCATACGTTCCGGTAGGCGTAGCAATTGCGGTATTAATGCCGATCAGGTTGCCGTTGATGTCAACCAATGCCCCGCCACTGTTTCCGGGATTCACTGCCGCATCAGTCTGGATAAAGTTTTCCACTGCATCCTTGGTGTGTATGATATCTATCGATCTTCCCTTGGCTGAGATGATTCCTGCAGTCACGGTTGAGGTCAGGTCAAATGGATTTCCTACTGCCAAAGCCCATTCGCCCACTTTTACATCGTCAGAATTACCATATTTGATGGATTTAAGATCCTTGGCTTTTATCTTGATGACTGCTATGTCGGCGTTGGGATAGGTTCCAACCTTTTCGGCATCGAATATCCTGCCGTCATGCAATGTGACTTCCAATTGATCTGCAAAATCTACTACGTGATTATTGGTAACTATATATCCATCGTCCGAGATGATGACTCCTGAGCCGGAACCTTGTTGTGGCCCCCTTTGTCCGAAGAAAAAGGAAAATGGATCACTTCTCTGTTGTTGCAATTGCCTTTGGTAAGCACTCTGTCTGCTCTCTGCCGCTTTGATGTGGACGACGGCGTCCAGTGATTTACTGGCTGCCAATGTAAAATCGAACGGTACATTGACCGGTGCATAATTAACCTGGTGGGCTGTAGCTGTTTCCGCTTGCTCAGGATTTTTAGGGGAGGATTGTGATTCATAATATTTCATGCCACCTAATGCCGCTGCTCCTCCGATCACACCGGCAATCAATATTGAAAGGAATTGTTTCATAAATACTTATTATTTTCTTTTAAAAAATCTGAATAATTTTGTTTAAAGACATATAGCCAAATAACGCCGGGAAGGGATTTGAGGTTACCCTTTATAGTATCAATTAACAATATTTTAACCTGTCAACTTTCAGATGAATTTCCCCTTTATATCTGTGGGATCATAATTCTGACGATTGAATTTGAAAAGCTTAGCCGGGCGGTGAGGTACATCATCCTCCAATTCTTTGAGATCGATCAGCAAACCATTTGAAAGCATCTTTTTTCGGAAATTTCTCCTGTCCAGCTCTACCATGAGTACCGACTCATACAGGAATTGTAACTCCCTCAATGAAAATTTTTCCGGCAACAGGTTAAAACCAATTGGTTCATTTTTTATCCTTTCTTGTAACCGGTTGAGACAAATATTGAGGATTTTATTGTGGTCGAAAGCCATTTCGCCGACCTGGTCTATCTTATGCCAGTGTAGCTCGTGGTCTTTCTTCAGGAGGTTGATTTGATCGATGTTGACCAATGTATAATAAGCGATTGATACAACACGTCCGGACGGGTGACGACCCACATCACCGAAGCTCATGACTTGTTCCAGATATAGATTTTGAAGTCCCGTCCGTTCAAACAATACCCGATCGGCTGCCTGATTGATATCTTCATCTTTGGCAATAAGATCACCGAGCAATGACCATTTTCCCTCATAAAGTGGAAAATCACTTTTGATCAACAGTACCTTCAGTGATTCTCTGTCGAGACCAAAAATCACACAATCCACGGAAATGGCAGTGAAAAAATCAGATTTCCGTGGAAAGGGTGAACGTTCTTTTATGATAGGTCTGACTTCCTTTTTTTTCGACAAATCAATAATAAGTTTTTCTTCGTACTTGCCCGACGTGTTTGGCTACCCTTACAACCTGACAAGTATATCCGAATTCATTGTCATACCATGCATATACCGTGACAGTCTTGCCATCGTTGGAAACAATGGTGGAAGGACCGTCGATAACACAAGCTGTTGTCATGCCAACGCCATTGGTCGATACATATTCAGGGTCATTGGAAAATCCAATCTGTTCGGCAAGTGGACCGCTCAATGATGCTTGTTTCAAAAGGTTATTGACCTCATCCACAGAAGTTGGCTTCTCAAAGCTCACGTTGATGATGGCTAAGGACACATTGGGTGTAGGTACCCTAACAGCATTTCCTGTAATCTTTCCATCCAGATAGGGGAGGACGGCAGTGATCGCCTCAGCTGCCCCTGTGCTGGTGATTACCATATTGATGGCTGCGGCACGTCCTCTGCGTGGCTTTTTGTGGAAATTGTCCAATAGATTCTGATCGCTTGTATAGGAATGTATGGTCTCAACATGGCCTTTCTGTATTCCGAATGCGTCGTCCAGAACCTTGATGGGTGGAACGATTGCATTGGTAGTACAGGATGCACCACACAGCACTTTATCATTATTGAAGTCTATCGATTCATGATTGACGCCATATACAATATTGGGTATCTTCTTGCCCGGTGCAGTGAGAATGACATGATCGACACCGGGTCGCAAATGCTGCTCCAGATCTTCCTTTGTCCGGAACACTCCAGTGTTGTCTATCACCAATGCATTATTGATGCCCAGGGCTGTATAGTCGATCTCTGAGGGATTTCCTGCATAGATCAGCAGAATCCTGTTACCATTGATGATCAGCTCATTGCCGTCATCGCTTACTTTGACCGAACCGGCAAATTCTCCATGTACGGAATCAGTACGGAGAAGAGCGGCTCTTTTCTCAGCATCCTGCTTTCTGTCCTTCATCTGAGGACGGATCACGATGGCTTTCAGGCGCAATTGTTCGCCGCGTCCTGTTTGTGAAACCAGCCTCCTGGCCACAAGCCTTCCGATCCTTCCAAATCCATACAGGATGACATCCCTTGGCCTGATATCATCGGATTGCGCTCCCTGAGCTGTTTTTAACCTTTCGCCGATAAATTCTCCGAGGCTGTTGTATTTATCCTTATTGTTTTTCCATTGGAGTGCAAGCGTGCCTATATCGAGGCGTGCCTGCCTTAGATCAGGAATAGCCACCAGCTCATTGGTGATGGCAATTGTATCTTCTATGGTCACCTCCGTATCGCCAAAATTTGCAGCATTCTGGTGAAGATTGAGTAATTCGCTGGGTCGGGTATCATAGATATCTTTTCTGAACAAAACCAATTCAACGGAGCGGTCAAATCGTAGTTCACCTGCTTTTTGTAACAGGTCGAGTGCCAGCATTTCCTTGTTACGCCATTCGGTTAGCGTGTGTTCGTTTCTTTCTTTAAAACTTAAATTGTTTTCCATGGCTTGATTGCAATATATGTTTTTTGGAATTTGCCACAAGATATAAAATTTCCCGCTTCTTACCTCATGTTAAATCATTTTTTGCCTCAAAAACGGACAGCTTTTCAATGGAAGATAATATCATAAGCATTTTTCGCTACTCAAGTCATACGTGAATCCAGTTTTTGCCTTTTTGGATAAAAAAAAGCTGCCCTGTTGGACAGCCTTTTTTTTATTGCTTGATCAATTTCGCCGATTTGACCCCTTTTCCGTCGGTCAGGGTCAGGATGTACATTCCCGGTGGCAGGTCACCATTTACATCCAGATCGATGTAATGATCTCCTGTAGTAAGATACAGAGACTTGTTATATATCGTATTGCCCTTCATATCCACTAGACGAAGTACTCCCTCGTGGTAGGTATTGGAAGTCAGCAGCACGTTGATCTTATTGCCGAATGGATTGGGGAATACACGCCATTGTATTGAATTGTCGAGTTGATTGGTGGCATTGACGCAGTCGGTTTTGAATGTAATCGTCTTATAATCGCTTGAATCGGCAAAACAAAGTGTAAAAATGCCGAATTCATAGCTTGTACACTCCTTCAGGTTGGGAATGATGATCTTGTGTGCCGTATCGGAAAAATAATTGTAATCTCCGCCAGGGAGCTCTTTATACCGATATACGTATGCAACCACATCATCCTGAGGCTTATCCCAGCCCAGTTCAATGGATGTGTATGATTTGGAGATCGTGCGCACAGTTGCAACCGGAGCACATTCATTTGGAACGACGTGGTAGATGGTCAGGCAATAGTCCTCCACTTCTCCGGTACCGCCTTCGCAAGGTCCGCTGGAAGGATTGAATATCAGCATAAGTCTGGCTCTGTATGTGCCAGGCTGTATAGCATTGTAGAAATTGTGGGTGTATTCCAAATGTTTGTTATTGCCCTGCAAAGTTTCCTCCCAGAATAACTCACCGTTGGAGAATACTCCGTCTTTGTCGAAGTCGATAAACATTCTGATACGGGCTGTTCCATTTTGCTTCCTTGTTATGTTGACGATATTCAGGAAAGGTCCCACATCCGGCGCACGCAGATTGAGTTGATCGCCATAATCGATATGCCCTCCATTGTCGCCGGTAGTTGAGGTAGTGCCATTGATGGTAAAATCATTGATGAAGCCCTGCTGTGCATTGGCTGTAGGAACACATACTTTTGGTCCGCAATCGGAAGGGCATGCTGTAAAGATTCTCACCGAATCACTCACTACAAAATTTCCATTGTTGCAAAGCACACTTACATATAGCTTGTAGAAAGTACAAGATGCCAAATTGGGAATTTTGACGATATCTCCAGTAATCTCTGTAGTTGAATAGTCGGCATCGCCTTCGATTTTGTAGTGCAGGATGGAATGTTCGTCCTGATTCAAGTCGGCATTTACGATTGTTACTATGCCATCGTCACCAAGAAATATTTTAGCGGCGTCAAAGGATTGACAACATCTGGCAGATTTAAAGATTTTACTCAAACCCCATATGGAGGTATCACTTTGACAGATAGCCTGCATCTGGAATTCATATTCTGTACAGGCAAGCGGGAGATCAAGAAGTAATGGAGATACGACATTGGTCAATACTGTCCAGTCATTGCTTCCGGAAGGCCTGTATCTGATATTTTTTTGATTATTGTCATTGTCAAAATTAACCAGATAATTATTGCCATCGACATGTTCCATGGATGATACTTCGCCCGGTTGGCAGGCTGCACATAACAAACTCATCACCTGTAGTGATTGATAAGCATTGGCACGGCCACTTGAGAGGCATTTACTGGCATATTCTGGTATTTTATCCACTCCGTTAAGAATGGCGTCCCTTACGAGTAAGGCAAAGGCGGCATGGTCTCCATGCATCATTTGGCCGATGTTGTCACAAGGATATGCATAAAGCAGTGCTACCATGCCAGCAACAAGCGGTGAAGAGAAGGATGTTCCGGTTGTGGTGGTATATCGATTTTTTGATCTGGTGGTCACTATGTTGACACCTGGGGCGCCGAGATCGATGCTTATCGGTCCATAACCGCAAGGCGCGTATTTGTCGTTTTTGTCGGTACGACCTACGGATATCAGATATTGACTGGTACAACCGGTAGGCAGATCACCATCCACATCGACGTTGACATTTTGATTGGAAGTGGCAGCTACATTCAGGATTCCGGCCTCACCCATGACATCATAAAAGCCGCACCATATCGGCGCATCAGCGGGATTGCCATAATCGATGCCGTTGGACATATTCACTGAAACGACAAAAGCGCCTTTCTGACCATTGGAATTATTATATGCAACTCTGCTTTGGTACGGATAATCATAACATTCTACGATGGCTGCTTCAGTAAAATCAGAAAGCACGATGTTCATGATCTTGACATTCCAGTTGATGCCCGTTATTCCAATATCGTTGTTGCCGACAGCTCCGATCATTCCGCATACATTAACACCATGGCTTCCTACACTGACATTGTCGTCCTGTGAATAAAAATTCCAGCCGTTGAAGTCATCCACAAAGCCATTTCCATCATCATCGATGCCGTTATTGGGGATTTCTCCTCTGTTAAACCAAACATTTGCTGCAAGATCTTCGTGCTGGAGGTCTGTACCATCATCTATTACGCATACAACGATGGTGTCTCCTGCGGCGGTAAGCCCACCGGTCGTGATATCCCATGCTTTTTCAGCACTCACATCGGCGCCGGCCTTGCCATTTCCTGTACCTGTATTTTTCCATTGCCACTGTTCGTCATATCTCGGATCTTGTGGAACCGTGTTTCGGAGACTAACATAATGATTGACCTGAGCTAATCTGACTGTGGATAATTTAGCAATGAAAGAGACCCATGTTTTTTCGTCGCCTTTGAAGGATTCTGAAGAAACCAGAAAGACCGGAATAGTTTTGGACAGCTGCTTGTAGTCATCAATAATCAATGTGCGATTATTGGAATGCAATTCCCGACTGAAATCTTCGAAACTTGCATTGTCCTGGAGCAAAATCATTACTTGACCCGGAACAAAGGCTTGTTTCTGTGAGAATAGGGGAGTGGTGACTATAAAGAGCAATAGAACGGAGAAATATCTAAGCATATAGCTGATTTTTAAGAAAATGGCTTGTGGCCGTGAATAGTTTTTTTGGTTATAAACTCTCAAATATACATGGTTTTTGGAAATTTTTTCAATTTGGAAATTTTCCTAATGTTTATTCAGGTAGAATGGTAAATGCGAAAGTTAAAGAAGAGAACTGGTTTCTTATAAGTGTTAAATTTTGAATTTTTTGAAATGGGGATGCAATATTCTGAATGTTTCAGCTGTTAAATTGTCGGAAAATAATTGACCGGAATTTATTCCCATTTATTGTCGAATATATTCCAAGAAAGAATTGACAGTTTTAATCCCGATTGAATGATAAATACAAGGATACTTAAATGGATGAGCGCAACACTGTTGTTGATTTTATTGGCTTTTGGGCTCTACCATGTCGGCAAGAAAAAACAAAGTGAGGTCATCATCAAGGTAAAGGCCACTTCAGTGATGGCAGTGGGTCAGAAAATACCGGTGATATGCAGATTAATTGCTTGAAACGGGTGAGTCGGTATATCCGCCCAGGATATGATTGTACCTTGTTTTTACTTCGAAAGGTCGCTCCATTACTTCATTGAAAACCATTCCTTTGTAATCCTTATAATTTTGAATCTGCGCATTGGTGACTGTCATCCAATTGAATAATATCATGCCCCCTTTGATGAGATTTTCCCGGCATAAGATGAGGAAATCGGCCTCCAGAAACTGATCGGGAATGACATCGTCGATAAAAAGATCAACGATGATCATATCGTACTTTCTCGAATTTTGTTCCATAAACATGATGGCATCCGCTTCCCTGATATCAATAAGTGTATGCAGCCTTGGCATGCTATATTCGAGGAATAGTCGGATGACAGCAGGATCATTTTCCACCATAGTCAATTCACCGCGGAATTGGTGATTTTTTTCAAGAATGTAGGGAATGCTGCCCAATCCTCCACCAAGGACCAGAATGGATTTGTTCCGAAATCGGTCAGCTCGGACGGCTTTAAGTGCTTTTACGAAGTTATCATATTTGTCATCAAAAGAATATACGGCTTGATCCGTACTCAACTGAAGCCTGCCATTGACAAGATCAACATACAGTGAGCCATCGTGCATGGATTCGGCCTTGCTGACTGGCACCTTGACAATATAACTCAGCAACCTGGTCCAGATATTGACTGGCAACTTCAATTCGGTGTATCTTTTTGATGCCGTGTGGCGTCGAATATATGTCGCAAGATTGCTTCATACTCGGGAGTAAGGTCGGAATGCTTTCTCTTCATAACTTCTCTTGCAACTTCCATTGCTTTTTCAAATTGATATTGCTCCGTATGCTCAGCGCCACCCCAGGAGAAGGAAGGGATGTGTGTTGGGGGGAAGCCGGAACCGAAGATATTGGCAAATACACCGACGACAGTCCCTGTGTTGAACATGGTGTTGATGCCTGTCTTGGAATGGTCGCCCATGATGAGACCGAGAAAAATCAACCCTGAGTCAATGGCGGAATTTTGACGATAATTGTACGGCTTAATCTTTTTGTAGGTATTTTTCAGGTTGGAGGCGTTGGTATCAGCACCAAAGTTGCACCATTCGCCTATAACGCTGTTTCCGAGATACCCTTCATGTCCTTTGTTGGAATATCCCTGAAATATACAGTTGTTGACTTCTCCGCCAATTTTGCAATGTGGGCCAAATGTACTGGCGCCGTATATCTTTGCTCCCATCTTTATGATGCTGTCTTCGCAAAGTGCCAACCCTCCGCGTATATTGGCGCCTTCCATGATCATAGAGTCCTTGCTCAGATAGATGGGCCCGGTTGTTGCATTGAGGTTGCTGCATTCCACGCTTGCCCCTTCTTCAAGAAATATCTTGTCGCCTATTACCCTGTTTGTTGTCGAAATCGGCGCTGAATCCCGTCCTGCCGTGATTCGGTCAAAATCCTGTTGCAGGACATTATGGTTATTGGAAAATATATCCCAGGGATAACGGATGTGAATGATGCCTTCTGGAAGTTTTACATTGAGTGCCTCAAAACCTTCCGCGGCGGAAAGTGGTGTATGGAATGAGCCTGCTCGGTAAGCGATGATGTGCCCATCAATTCTAAGGCTCTGGTGGGATTTGATCTTCAGGATGCTTTCTGTCAAAGAAGGGTGTGGGATGTAGGATGAGTTGATGAAGAGATAATCTTGTGAAGTGTCTGCCGGATGGCTTATTTGCAAATAGTCCTGTGTCTTGATCAGACAGGCGGTGTTTAGTGTCGCTTCCCACTTTTCACGGATTGTGTCGATACCGATCCTCAAATCAGCTACCGGCCTTGTAAAGGTAAGGGGCAATAAGTCTTCCCATTCCGGGCCGTCATAAAGGACAATTTTCATTTATTGCGGACTTTTTGGCGCTGCAAGATAGAAAAAACAAACAAAAAAAGCCATGGGATACATGGCTTTTTGATATTTTGAACTGAGAGACTCAGCTTATTTCATAAACTTTGCAAACTTCTTGTTGAACTTATCGATACGTCCTGCTGTATCAACGAACTTCATCTTACCGGTGAAGTAAGGGTGTGAGAAAGAGGAGATTTCCACTTTGACCAATGGATATTCGTTTCCGTCTTCCCAAACGATGGTTTCCTTAGTGTTGACACAAGATTGAGTCAGGAAGGATTCATCTGTAGCGATGTCCTTGAAAACTACCTTTCTATAGTTGGAAGGATGTATGTCCTTTTTCATGATTATATCAGATTTATTGATTTGCGGGTGCAAAGGTAAGGCATATATTATTATATTCAAAATTTTTAGAAAAAAATATTACACAATTTATACACTTCACACGTCTGCTCAGATTTTATTGAAAGCTACTAAAGGTATAGTGCTGTAAATGGTAACTATTCATCTGTTGGGAAGTATGACGGTGACTATACACCTGAAAGGAATGAGTGCGCTTTTTCTTTTTCTGCCATGAAATTCAAGCTGCGAAAAGATTTTCGTGTTTAGTAACATAATTTTATGGTTAAATATAAATTCCAGTTCTTTGATATTTGTAGCCTAATAGAAGAAGTGTCGCAACAAACTATCATTGTTGATTTTTACCTATTTTATGGTTTGTTGTTGGAATAAATAAAAAATCGTTAGGTGATTCAATAAATATTTGTATCTTTGCACCACTTTTTAATAAAATAAATTAATTAACTATGTTCGCTATTGTTTCTATAGCCGGTCAACAGTTCAAAGTCGAGGGAGGTCAGAAGATCTTCGTCCACCGGTTAGATGCAAAGGAGGGTGATAAGCTTACATTTGACCAGGTGCTTTTGACAAGCGATGGCAATAATGTAGCTGTTGGCACTCCGACTGTAAGCGGTGTGGCAGTCACTGCAACCGTGCTTTCAGAGATGGTCAAGGGAGATAAGGTCATCGTCTTCAAGAAAAAGAGAAGAAAAGGGTACCGTGTCAAGAATGGCCACAGACAACAATTCACTCACCTCCAGATTGACTCGATCGGGTAATCTTTTTTATTAATCATTTAAAAATCAAGAAATGGCTCACAAAAAAGGTGTCGGTAGTTCAGATAACGGACGGGACAGTAAAAGCAAGAGATTGGGTGTTAAGAAATTCGGAGGTCAGGCTGTAATCGCAGGTAATATCTTGGTGCGTCAGCGTGGTACTAAATTCCATCCGGGTGTCAATGTAGGATGCGGTAAGGATCATACCCTTTTCGCTCTGGCTGCCGGTGTAGTAGCATTCAAGAAAGGTAAAAAGGACAGGACTTTCGTCGATGTAGTGATGAATTAATCCCTGACTTTTTCTTAGATACAGAATCCCGGAGGCTTTTACTTCCGGGATTTTTTTTTGTGCGTACTCCTCTCAGCGACATTTTGATTATCAGACTTTCTCCGGTTGTTTTTGCATCATTATTATGAAATTCGTCTATGTCTCTTATCCAAAGAAATGATTATAGATAGAGAATGCCGATACGATGATCAATACCGAGCCCACCACATACATCAAGAATTTTTGAGAAACATATTTTACAATGTAGGCTCCAAGCGGAGCAGCCACCACACCGCCAATGATCAGACCCAGTAAAATATTGAAAAAGGAAATACCGATCAGGAACATGAATATACCTGTGCTGGCGAAAGTTACAAAAAATTCCGCCGTGTTGACCGTGCCTATTGTGTGCTTGGCATCCGATGCACTTCTGCTAAGAATAGTTGAAGTGACAAGCGGCCCCCAACCCCCACCACCAAGGGCATCCAGTGCACCCCCAAAAAATCCTATGATGGACACCGATTTTAATGGCTTGACATGGACTTTATTTCCTCGTATTTGTCTTGCTATCAATTTGATGCCTACAATAAAAAGATAAATTGCTACATACGGCCTGATGATATCTCCATCGACCAGCTTGGATAAAATAATAGCCCCAATGAATGAACCTATCACTCCCGGAATGACAATCTTGAAGAACAAACCTTTATCTACATTCTTGAAATGAAGATGTGATAAGCCGGAAACACCTGTTGTAAACACCTCTGAGGTATGCACCCCGGCTGATGCCACAACCGGAGGGACACCGAAAAATATAAGAAAACTGGAGCTTATGACACCATAAGCCATACCCAGTGAACCATCGACCAGCTCCGCGAGAAATCCAATCATAAGGAAAATAAAGAAATCGGAATCGATGGACAGTTGATATCCTTCCCTAGATGCCTCCCATAGTTTCCAGGCCAATACAATCACCAAAAAGCTCTTGACAACTATTATTGTCATTGAAATTTGCTTGTTAGTGACATTTTGAAACATATATTCTCTTTTTTGGTAAATCTACTAAATCATATTTCTACGAATATTTATTTCCCGAATTTTTTTAAAAAAAATATTGATATGAAAGATTTGCTCACTATATTTGTCTGCGCCCTTAACAACTGTGTGTATTTTTCATTTATAAATTTTTATACCCATGAGAATGATTCTTTCATTGTGGGCATCCCTTTTTTGGCTATCCTTATATTGTCAGCCGACGACAATCAGTCCATTTATCAAGGTTGACCAGTTTGGTTATCTCTGTAACTCCAGAAAGATTGCTGTTATTTCTGATCCTGTCACTGGTTTCAACGCCTCGGAGTTTTTTTCTCCCGGGACCGCCACCGATGCTTATCAGGTTAGGAAATGGAATGGTGATGATATTGTCATGTCCGGAACAATATCGGCCTGGAACGGAGGGGCAGTACATGCACAGTCTGGCGATCGGGGCTGGTACTTTGATTTCTCGGCAGTTACAGAACCTGGAATTTATTATGTTTGGGATAATGTCAATCAGGTGGGTAGCGGACAGTTTTTCATCGGCTCCAACGCCTATGATGCCAACATGAGAGCAGTGCTACGTACATATTATTATGCCCGCTGCAATTTTGAAAAATCAATGCCATATACCGAAAGGCCGGAGTACAACGATGTGGCGGCATATGAAAGAAGCAATCAGGATAAGCATGCCAGAAGTAGCCTGGATAAGAACAATCCTTCGACGGAAAGAGATGTCAGTGGGGGCTGGTTTGATGCGGGTGATATGAACAAGTATGTGACCTTTGCGGCCCTGCCTATGCTGACCCTTATGGATAGCTATTATTACTTCCCTCAGGTGTTTGGTGATAATAATAACATTCCGGAGTCTGGCAATGGTATGGCCGACATTCTCGATGAGGTCAAATGGGAATTGTTATGGCTGATGAAGATGCAGGATGGTACCGGAACCAATGGACTTTTTCTCAAGGTCGGCGTGGATAGCTACAACTGTACGAACAGCCCACCTTCGGCTGATGTATGCCCGCGATATTATATCCCTGAATGCACTTCGTCAACTATTGCCGGAGCAGCTATTTTTGCCGCGGCATATCGGGCTTATTCAGGGGTTGCAGGTCAGGGTACCTTTGCAGCCGATATGCTTGCCAGAGCGCAGTCGGCTTGGACAAGAGCAACCGTAACCACTTCAGGATGGACCAACTTTGATTCAGGCTGCGATAATGGTGACATCAAATCGGGAGATGCGGACTGGAACTCCGAAACGCAAAAAATGTACGCCATGGCTGCTGCCATATACCTGTACGCTGCAACAGGAAATAATGCTTATAAAACCTATGTGGAAAGCAATTATGCTTCACTTGATCCCGTAGCCAGTGGCTGGTGGGGCCCATATGATGTGGCTATTGGCAGGGCGGTGCTTTATTATGCCACCTTGCCGGGGGTGAGCGCAACAGTGAGCAATAATATCCTGAATTCCAAAGCTGGTTCCTATACCGGGATGGGCTTGAGCGAATATCAATCCGGTACGGATCTGTACAGGAGCCATATGCCGAATAGCCAGTACCATTGGGGAAGCAATGAGGTCAAGGCTTATATAGGGGCACAACAGGGGGATTTCGTAAAATACAACCTCAATCCCGGCAATCACACCCAATACAGGGAGTTGGCGGAACAGTATCTTCATTATTTTCATGGGATCAATCCTTTGGGCATCGTATATATGTCCAACATGTATCCGCTTCATGCCGAGTCCTGTATCAATGAATTCTACAACGGATGGTTCGGCGACGGCACTCCTTATGACAATACTCAATCTTCCCAATATGCGGCCCCTCCCGGTTACATCCCCGGTGGTCCCAATGCCTCGTTTACCATTCCATCGATAGCGCCGCCTGCAGGCCAACCGCCTCAAAAAGCGTATAAGGACTGGAATACAGGATGGAATGCCTCGACCAATATGAATGAAAACAGTTGGGAGATTACAGAAAACAGTATTTATGTGCAAGCTGCCTATGTGAGCTTGCTGGCCACGGTGTTGGGCCTTGCCGACAATCTTGCCTGTACGCCTGTAATTCTTGCAACGCGAAGGATTGATTTTTCGGCTGCGAGACAAGGAGGGGAAGTTGTCCTTCGGTGGAATGGCGATAAGGATGTGGTGGATTATCAGGTTCAGATGAGTTTGGACGGAAAGACTTTTCACACCATTCAAAACTTCAGTGGCCGCGAAGGTATGTTCCAATGGACGGACAGACCAGCAATTGAAGCGGTAAATATTTACTACCGGCTTAAAATAATGGAAATCAATGGCAGGGAGAGCTTTTCATCTGTGCGAACCATAACGTGGCCGGATCATTCAGGCTTTGAAATGATCATGGATAACGCTTACGGAGTTTTGACTATTAGGATGGCCGGAGATAATCCTTTGCGAAAATTCGATGTCCGTATATTCAATGCGACCGGGACGTTGATATTCCATAAAAAGGATAATAGGGAAACCGAGTTGAATGTTTCCACTGATGGCTGGCCTTCCGGCGTGTATTTCGTACAGATGACCGGTGGCAATTACTCTTCAGAAGTGAGAAAGATCTTTGTGGCGAAATAAATCGATTTAGCGATTTGTCCGGATGTCAATCGGTATTCTGGGTATAGAAATTATAATCCGTGATGACCTTATTGATGAAAACATAGGGATCTTCATCTGATTTGATTCCCAATGTGTCCTCTACTTTGTACTTTAGTCGGAGGATAAGGCCCATATCGGTGAGCGTCCTTGATTTATCAAGATTTTCCTTGATGATGCGGATGTCGTTGTCCGATAGTTTGATTACATCAGGATAGGTTGGCACGTAATTTCTATGCAATTCTTCGAAGATGGTCTGCTCAAATTTGACGGATTTGGTTTGAGAAATCACTGAAGTGCCGGCGGCAATATCTCCCAGTCTTTGATTTTTTCGGTTTCTTGTCATGGTAATCAGGCCAATCAGCCCGAGGCCAAGCTGAATATCGATGATGCGCATGGCCCATCTGGTAAATATGTCGATGAAGTCAGCCTGATAACCGTCTATCTTCGCCACTCTTATTTTGACGATCATTTTGCCCGGAGTCCTGCCGTTGTTGAAATATTCCCATACCAGACTGTAAAAAATAATGGGTGACAGACAAATGATGTAGATGGCATCGGTGCTCCATTGGTCCAAAGTGAATTCAATATCGGTATGACTAAGGATTTGGAACAGTACGATGATATAGAAATATTTTATCACCAGATCTATCAAGAATGCAGCTATACGTTGTCCTGTTCCCGCCAAAGGGAAATTAATATTAACATTCTGGGTTGTATTTATAGTGATATATTCCACTTAATATTTATTTTCACAACGAAATGAAGGAAACAGCATTCATACAGCAAAATAAAGAAAAATGGCTGGCATTTGAAGCATTTGCCGGAGGATCTTTATATGTTGATGCCGGAGAATTGTCCGATCTGTACATCAGCCTGGTCAATGATCTTGCTTATGCACAGACTTATTATCCCAAAAGCAGAACAGTGGCGTATCTCAATCAGCTCTGCGCTGCAGCATTTCAGAAGATCTATCGGACACGTCGGAGAGACTCCAATCGGTTGGTTGATTTTTATAAGGTTGAAGTGCCGTTGCTGATGGTTGAGTATCGCAGATATCTGATTCTGTCATTCATTATTTTCGGGCTCTCAGTCGGCATCGGATTGCTTTCGAGCATTTACGACGAAAGCTTTGTGCGACTTATTCTCGGTGATGAATATGTCAATATGACGCTGGATAATATCGCCAATGGTAATCCGGTGGCCGTATATAAGTCTGGAAGTAATTGGGGGAGTTTTCTCGGAATAACCTTCAACAACCTCGGCGTCAGTCTGAAAGTATTCATTTATGGCATCCTTGCTGGTATAGGAACAGTCTATATTGCACTGTCCAACGGAGTAATGCTTGGTGCTTTTCAGTATATGTTCGTCCGGGAAGGTGTGTTTTGGGATAGCGTAAGAGGGATATGGATCCACGGGTCGATGGAGATTTTTTCGATCGTAATAAGCACTATGGCAGGTCTGATATTGGGCGCAGGAATATTGTTTCCGGGTACCTATTCCAGGGTTCAATCTTTCCGAAAGGCGTTTGCAGCGGGGTTGAAGATATTTTTCAGTACAGTACCTTTCTTTATTGCAGCCGGATTTTTGGAAGGATTTATGACAAGGTATGCAATAGAAATGCCGATTTTTGCCAGTATGGGGATTATCCTGACTACCTTAGCCATCATTTCATATTACTACCTTTTTTATCCGTATAAGTTGATGAATAAAATCACCCGCATATGATACGGAAGCTATTGATTGTCATTGTATTCTTCAATTGTCTGAACTTTTCGAGTGCAGGTGGCCCGGACGATGGGGAAATAGAGGTCTATCAGGAAGAAAGTTCCGAAGAAGATTACAGTGGATTGATCCAGGCGAACAATTCAGACGCTCGGACTACTGAGGAGGCTCATTTCGATGATAATTTACCTGAAAAGTACAAATCCATTGTCAAGTCTTATGAGACGGTGCCTCCAAAACCGGTCAAACAATCCTGGTTTAATAAACTGTTAAGGAAGATATTTGGTAAAATACCTATGTTTGGATTTTCGGGCATTTCGAAGGTATTCCAGATATTGATATATGTGGGGATTGGTATCCTTGCAGTCTATCTGATTCGTTTGATTTTTTCTTCGGGATTTGACTGGCCTTTTGGAAGGAAAAAAGCCGGTGACCCTGAGCAGCTGGAAGATGCCCTCGATGTCAAAGGGAATGATGATCTTTCTGTGGCTATCCGTAAAGCAGTAAGTGAAGGTAACTTCAGGCTGGCTGTCCGTTATTGGTATATCCATTTGCTTAGATTTTCCGACCGAAGTGAAATAATATCCTATCATCCGGAGAAAACCAATTCGGATTATGTTCGGGAAATCGCGAATACCGACTATAGGGCAAAATTTGCGGAATTGTCAAGGATATACGATTTTGTCTGGTATGGAGAGATCCCGATTGCAGAGGGCGAATACAGACATATTGCCAATCGGTTTGATAATATGGTAAACACACTTTCGGCATGAACAGGCGCTCGTATATCATTATCTTCATAGCTGCCATGATTGTTGCTTACATAGTGGTGAAGAATTCATCGCGGAAACCGTCTGAGTTGGATTGGACTCCTTATTATGGTATCAATAATAAGCAACCGTTAGGGCTTTACGTGCTCAATAAGGAAACCAAGGATTTATTTCCGGAAAAATCCATAACCTGGGTCAATGGCACTCCGGGGAGTTATTTTGACAGACTCATTGAAAAAAATGAGCATGCTGCCAATACCTTTATTTTCATTGGCGATGATATGCCTTGGGAAGAAAATGAGATACACAGGTTGTTGTCGGCAGTGGAAGCTGGGATGAATGGCTTTATCAGTCTGAACAAATTTCCGGCCAAGTTGCTTGAAAAGCTGGAAATCCAGGTGAAGGGAAACGATGAATCGAAGTTTGTGAGGTTGAGCGTTGAAGATGGCAATAGTGTTAATATTAAGCCTAAAAGGCCAAACCAATTCGATACTTATTTTGATGACGAATTGCAGTCTGTAGGTAAAATACACAAGATAATCCTCGGCCGCAATGATCAAAACACCAATTTTGTAAAGGTATTTTATGGTGAAGGGACTTTGCTGTTGCACTGTTCTCCTGCAGCATTTTCCAATTATTATCTGTTAAAGACTGACATAAAGCCGTACACCGAAAGTGTATTAAGCAAACTGCCGGGTAAAGAAGTAATATGGTTGACAGACAGGCAACAGAGCAACATTTCAAACTCACCGCTTTCATTCGTATTGGCGCATCCTCCTTTAAGGTATGCATTGTATATGATCATCGGAGGAGTGTCGCTATTTATTTTATTCAATGCCAAGCGAAGACAAAGAATCATTCCCATAAAAATTACGAATCGAAATACATCGGTTGAGTTTGTCCGGACCATTGGCAATCTTTATTATCAAAAAATTGGAATATCCGATTTGCTGAAGATGAGGCTCGGTTTTCTGAAAGAAAGGCTGAAGACTGATTACCAATTGTCGGTTGACCAAAGTGACGCGGAACTGATCGAGCGTTTGTCCAATAAGACCGGAAAGCCAGTCGAAATGGTAGCCGATTTTGTGGATATAATTCGAGAGGTCGAGGCAGGACCGGCGGATTCGAAGAAGATGCTGACGTTGTTTGAACAATATATTTACAAGATATTCATATTAAAATAAATCATAATGGAAGAAAACCCACTGGAATTTCATTCGCGCATAGATCTTGCCGGAGTTACTGACAAATTGAACCGTATAAGGGTCGAAATAGGAAAAGTCATTGTCGGTCAGGAAAAAAATATAGATCTGATACTTGTTGCGTTGCTGGCCAATGGTCATGTCTTGCTGGAAGGTGTCCCTGGTGTGGCTAAGACTTTGCTTGCCAAGCTATTTGCCAGATCAATCAGTTCAGGATTTTCAAGGGTACAGTTCACTCCTGACCTGATGCCGAGTGATATTCTCGGAACCTCGGTATTTGACCTCAAGACATCAACCTTTACTTTCAAAAAAGGTCCGGTATTCTCAAATATCATCCTGATCGATGAGATCAATCGCGCTCCTGCGAAGACACAAGCGGCATTGTTTGAGGTGATGGAAGAGCGCCAAATAACGATCGATGGTCAGCAATTCAGGATGGATCCGCCTTTTTTGGTGATTGCGACTCAGAATCCTGTGGAACATGAAGGGACGTACCGGCTTCCGGAGGCACAACTGGACCGCTTCCTCTTTAAAATAGAAATGTTGTATCCCGAGATGAATGAAGAGGTGGAGATATTGCGAAAGGATCATCAAAACAGGGCGGAGCAGAAGCAAATGGTCGTGGATGCGGTGGTTACTGGTGATGATATTGTCACAATGCAGAAGGTCATTCAGGATGTAATCGCGGAAGATAATCTCCTTGAATATATAGCCAGAATTACCAGGGCGACCCGTGAGAATCAGTCACTTTATCTCGGAGCTTCTCCAAGGGCATCCATTGCACTTTTGAAAGCAGCCAAGGCCAATGCTGCCCTCCATGGACGGGATTTTATTATGCCTGAAGATATCAAGACGGTGGCGATTCCTGTATTGCAACACCGTGTGGTGGTCGCTCCTGCTCAGGAGATGGAAAATTTGACCCCTGCCATGATCATTAAAAGAATTGTAGATTCCATAGATGTCCCAAGGTAACTGAATGATATCGTTTTTCAAGAGCATATTCCTGAATAACCGGTTTTTTTATGCCGGAGGAGTGATTGTAGTGATCATGTTCCTGGGCTTTTTTTGGCCATTGTTGATCGGTCCGGCTTTCACACTTTTGTGGCTGTTGGGATTGGCCACCCTGATCGATATTATCCTTTTGTGGCGCAAATCAGGTATAACAGCCTCCCGGAACATGTCCGAAAAACTATCCAATGGAGATGAGAATATCGTCAAGATTCCATTGGTCAACAGGTACGGCATGGATATCGGAATCAAGGTAATCGACGAGTTGCCCGAACAGTTGGAAGTAAGGGATTTTGAGCTACTTGGAAAACTGAAGTCTGGAACATCCAAGACATTGGTTTACAAAATGCATCCGCGGGAAAGAGGCGTGTTCTCTTTTGGAGCATTGAATATCTTCGTGACTTCGGCATTGGCCTTGGTAAGCCGACGTTATATATTTGAGGCTGGTAAGGAAGTACCGGTGTATCCTTCCTATATACACCTGGACAGGTATGACATCAGACGTATAGGTCATGATCTGAATTTTCCGGGAATAAAAAAGGTGCGAAGGATAGGCCATAGCATGGAATTCGAGCAGATCAAGGAATATGTGGCGGGAGATGACTGGCGATCGGTCAATTGGAAGGCTACTTCCAAGACGGCCAAACTCATGGTCAATCAATATACAGAAGAGAAAGCACAGCCGGTGTATTGTCTAATCGATACAGGCAGGATGATGAAGATGCCTTTCGAAGGGCTTACCTTGCTGGATCACTGCATCAACAGTGCTCTGGTACTAAGTCATGTTGTCATAGGCAACCAGGACAAGGCCGGATTGGCTACCTTCAGTCGGAAAGTGGAAAATTTCCTGCCGGCAGAACGAAGGACAGGGCAGATGCATTTGATCTTGGAAAAGCTATATCGGATTCAATCCGATTTCAAGGAGTCTGATTTCGGCAGGCTTTACAACGATATCCGCCGTCAGATCAGCCAACGAAGCTTGCTATTGCTCTACACCAATTTCGATACGATAGATGCGCTTAGACGCCAGTTGAAATATTTGCGTGGAATTGCCAAAGGACACGTATTGTTGGTCATTTTTTTCAAGAATACGGAAATGGAGGCTATCAAGCATGAAGAAGCTCATGATATCCGTGAAATATATGATAGGGCAGTGGTCGAAAAATTCAATTTCGAGCAAAGGTTGATTGTCAATGAGTTGCGCAAATACGGCATTTATTCCATATTAACCGAACCCAAAGATTTGACAGTTGACCTGATCAATAAATATCTGGAAGTCAAAGCCAGAGGTCTGATATGAATTGACTTTTTGGGTTGTCAATATTCATCCTTAGTGCCGATTTCATCAATATCGGAATCATAAACGTAATCTTCTTTCGGATTGGGTCCCCATTTATTCTCACCAGGCTCGCTGTCCAATAAGGTAAAAAATAAAATAACAAACGCACCAAAAGGAATAGCTGCTAAAAGAATGAACCAGCCACTATGCCCGGAATCTTGAAGGCGTCTGGCAGTTAATGCCAAGGTTGGTATAAATGATACCAACGCATATATAATCATTAAAATCCAAGGTACGATCGCGAGGGTTTTTGCACTTCCACCTGGGAGTAAAAAAAGGTAAAACAAAAAAAAGAGCCCCACAATAACTATATTATGAAAAAGAATAAACATCCAATATTCTGTTCTGTGAGATCTGCCTCTGAAATCAGCATATCTTCTAAATGCCTCAACATACCAATACATAGCGAATATTTATGTTCAAATGTATTGATAAATCATTAAAAACTCAATTGTTTTGCAAATTTTTTTAATTAAAAAAATGCCGGCCAAGATGCCCGACCTTTCAATTAATATTTATGGGATATTACACGAATTGTATTTGGATAATAGAAATTCTATCCTGAAACATTCTCTTAGCCAATACGGTCGTCGAAATGTTCAGGCTTTCTTTTTAGGCAAAGAAGCTGAATGCACTTCAACGGTATTAGTTTTTATCCATTTCTTCGAGCTCTACGTCTGTTACATCCTCGCTTGCGTCTTTTCCACTATGGTTATGGTTGGCCTCAGCGCCTGCGCCTCCATTCTAACTGAACCCAGGAATCTCACAGTTGACCTGATCAATAAATATCTGGAAGTCAAGGCTAGAGGTCTTATATGAATTGACTTTTTGGGTTGTCAATATTCATCCTTAGTGCCGATTTCATCTATATCGGAATCATAAACGTAATCTTCTTTCGGATTGGGTCCCCATTTATTCTCACCAGGCTCGCTGTCTAACACCATAAAGATAAATATAATCAAGCCACCGACGTAAGGAATGAGATTAAGTAGGATGAACCAACCGCTTTTACCGGTATCATGTAGGCGTCTGACAGTAACGGCCAACGAAGGGATAAAGACGACTGCAAAATATATTATGAGAATTATCACCGGAATAATGAACACAATTCCTGTATCTCCAAATATGCTTGCTAGAACGGCCATTACCACCGCTAACCCCAAAACAAAAAGCACGTTGAACAGCGCAAACATCCAATATTCCTTCCTTCTGGACCTGCCTGAAAATTCTGCATACCTTCTGAATACTTCCAAATACCAATACATAACAAATATTTTTATTCAAATATATTAATAGATTATTAACAAATCAATTAATTGGCAAATATTTTTTCGAATAAAAAAAGGCCGGACAATTCTGTCCGGCCTTTCACTTAATATTTATGGGATATTACACGAATCGCTATTAGAAAAAAGATATTATTTCCTAATCTTATTACTTCGTCAATACTGCAATTGAAATGTTCAGTTTCTCCTTTTTTAAGAGAAGCTGATTACCTTTCAACAGTATTAGTTTTTATCCACTTCTTCAAATTCTACGTCTGTAACATCCTCGTTTGCGCCATTTCCACCGGTATTATGGTTGGCTTCAGCACCTGCTCCTGCTCCAGGATCAGTTCCGGCTTGACCGGCCTGATACATTTCCTGACTAGCGGCTTGCCATGCGTTGTTCAACGCTGCGCTTGCAGAATCGATCTTGTCGAAATTTTCTGTTTTGTGAGCGTCTCTTAAGTCATTCAGGGCAGCTTCAATAGCGGCTTTGTTACCTGCTGATATCTTATCGCCATAATCTTTCAACTGCTTTTCAGACTGGAAGATCATTGAGTCTGCACCATTGAGCTTTTCGATCCTCTCTTTAGCCTTTTTATCTTCATCAGCATTGGCAGCGGCTTCTGTACGCATTCTTTCGATCTCTTCCTTGGACAATCCGGTGGAAGCTTCGATACGAATGCTTTGCTGTTTGCCGGTACCTTTGTCCTTGGAAGTTACTTGAAGGATACCATTGGCGTCGATATCAAAGGTTACTTCAATCTGAGGAGTACCTCTTGGTGCAGCGGGAATATCACCCAGGATAAACCTTCCGATCGTCCTGTTGTCTTTCGCCATAGGTCTTTCGCCTTGGAGAATGTGGATCTCTACAGAAGGTTGATTGTCTGCTGCGGTAGAGTATATTTTGGACTTTTTAGTCGGAATGGTTGAGTTGGCTTCTATAACCACGTCATACACTCCACCCATGGTCTCGATACCCATTGACAAAGGTGTTACGTCGAGCAACAATACATCTTTGACATCTCCGCTTAAAACACCGCCCTGGATAGCAGCTCCGATTGCAACAACCTCATCCGGGTTGACACCTTTATTTGGTTTTTTGCCGAAGAATTGCTCCACAGCTTCCTGAATCTTAGGGATTCTGGTTGATCCACCGACAAGAATCACTTCATCTATATCATTGGTGGTAAGACCTGCATCTTTCAGTGCCTGACGGCAAGGTTCAATACTTCTTGTTACCAGATCATCAGTCAATTGCTCGAATTTGGACCTGCTTAGTTTCATCACAAGGTGTTTTGGAACACCATCAACAGCTGTAACATAAGGCAGGTTGATCTCAGTCTCATTGCTTGAGGACAATTCAATCTTGGCTTTCTCGGCAGCTTCTTTCAGTCGTTGAAGTGCCATAGGATCTTTTCTCAAGTCGATATTTTCCTGAGCTTTGAAGCCATCAGCCAGCCAGTCAATGATTTTCTTATCGAAATCATCACCACCCAACTGAGTATCTCCATTGGTTGATTTTACTTCGAATACACCGTCGCCCAATTCGAGGATGGATATATCGAATGTACCACCACCCAAGTCATACACAGCCACAACAGAATCCTTATGTTTCTTATCAAGACCGTAAGCCAATGCAGCTGCAGTGGGCTCATTGATGATACGCTTGATAGTAAGGCCTGCGATCTCACCGGCTTCTTTTGTAGCCTGACGCTGTGAGTCATTGAAGTAAGCAGGCACGGTCACTACCGCTTCTGTAACTTCCTGTCCGAGGAATTCTTCAGCTGTTTTTTTCATTTTCTGAAGGATCATTGCAGAGATTTCCTGTGGGGTATAAAATCTGCCGTCGATTTCCACGCGGACGGTATCATTGTCACCTTTGACTACCTTGTAGGCTGAATGTTCAATGTCTGCTCCTACTTCAGAGAATCGATGACCCATGAATCTCTTGATGGATGCAATTGTTCTCTGAGGGTTGGTGATCGCCTGCCTTTTAGCGGGAGCACCGATTTTTCTTTCTCCATTGTCCATAAAGGCAACCACGGATGGAGTAGTCCTGGCTCCTTCGTCATTCGGTATTACGACAGGGTCGTTACCTTCCATCACTGAAACGCAGGAGTTGGTTGTACCTAAGTCAATTCCTATTATTTTTCCCATATCTATTGGTTTTGAATTAAAAGTTTAATCCCATATAGTCAACTATTGTGCCATTTGAAACTGACCGACAAAATGTCATATTTGGTAAAAAATCGTTAATGTGAGGTGTCAAAATTGTAAAAATCGACGGGATGAGATGCAAAATTGACAGATTGAGTGATGAATCGATTATGATTTGGGGGTGAAAAATGGAAGTAGGTAGATAATTAATAACTTGCTGCTCAGTGTTGATTGGCATTTTCGGAGATCGGGATTCGAAAATGATCATGTATTGACCTGAAATTTTATCCATGTTTTTCAGGAGGCGTATCAATAGTGGGATTGCGACTATTATTTTCCTACCTACTTCGATTTTTCGGATAGGCAATCTATATCGCTGTGCCCAAATCCCCGACTGGCAAGGCTTACATCGAAGTAGGTAGATAATTAATAACTTCCTGCTCAGTGTAGAGTGGCATTCCCGGAGATCGAAAATCAAAAATGATCATATATTGACCTAAAATTTTATCCATGTC